>SDBS01004118.1_pt1 | contig 14256 bp, 15 predicted proteins | sample 2277091 | NCBI WGS metagenome assembly SDBS01 (sample SAMN10404972, study PRJNA504765) | marine sediment metagenome | isolation source: marine sediment core GS10_PC15, 163 cmbsf | place: Arctic Ocean: Southern Knipovich Ridge | collected 2010
ACTTATGATAATGGGAAGATATGTCGAGTTTTCCGCCGGTGTAGTCTTCCCCAATATGTTGTGCTTTCGCCGTTGAACAGTGGAGGCAACAAGTCCGAGTGCCTCCAACAGTTTTGCTCTCATACCAGCCTATTCCGCCCCCACCTGTGCAGTTCCTTTGATTGCTGACCAGTGCCAGTTTGTTGACAGACTACAACCTTGAATGCCCATTGTTTTAGGCCTGGTTTTTATGCATTAGGGGTTAACTGCATGAAAACTAAACAAAACCGCTCAAACCTCTTTTGGGGCATGGTTCTTGCTTATAATATACCTAGTTTATTGTAATTGTTCCTAAGCTGATAGCCGACGTAACAGTCACAATCAGAGGGCAGACGATGCAGATTACAAGGTTCAAGACACAATATTTGCTCTGTACAATCTTGGTCATTATTGGAGTGTTGGCATGGGTACTGAGTTCCGCAGGCGTGGCCACTGCTGACATGTACACCGATTCAGCCCATGGTAACGACTCAGATGGGGTGAATCGCTCAGGCACAGGGTATCCAATAGGATCCTGCGCCCATTGCCACGACACTTTTGACCCCGACATTTGCGGGAATGATACTTACGGACTTATGCTCTTCGCCCCCAATGATAATCCCACTCCTATCCCCCAAGAGGACAACTTCTGCTTTCAGTGCCATAAGGGAACTGATGCGGTGCAGGTTCTTACAAACTACACCTACAGTAAGAACTTTGGTGGCGGGACAGCTACGTTTACCACCATCTATGATGCCTTTAATCCAGCAACTGGTTCATCCCATAACCTTGCTGATGTTCTAAATCATGTCGTGAGTAGGCAGATGGGATTTACCAGTGATACGAACCCATGTCTGGTCTGCCACGATCAGCATGTAGCCCAGCAGAACTACCCGGTTACCCTCAGCGGATTGGGAGGGGTCAAGACGGCGATTAGACGCCCGACAGACCATGATGACTTTCCCATCAGACTCTGGGGAGATGAGGACGAACTCACCTCTGGCTTTAACGAAAGGATGAAGGATTACACGAACAAGTACCAGGCGCCTTACTATAAGGGTGGTTCCAATTATGAGCCCGCAAATGACGCAACCGACGACGGAAGCAATTTACCAAACTTTAAGAACTTCTGCCTCAACTGCCATGGACGCAATGATGTTTCCAGTACAGGACACGGTACACTTACACAAATTGACTGGACAACCAGTGGAGATTATCATGGCAAAGGCCATGGCTTGTATTCTTCTGGAGGTTATACTAAAGACCCTTATGGTACCGTCGAGGAAGCATATAACTTTGTCCTTGCCTGCACCGACTGCCATGAACCCCATGGTTCCACGAATCGATGGCTGTTGCGGACCTGTGTCAATGGAAAAGATAATATTACCATTACGGATGATACTTACAGCTGGTATGAGTTTTGTACAGCCTGCCATGTGTTGACTTGGGCGTTGGATTCGTTTCATAAAGAACCACCCAACGGAGAAGTACCTTGTGGCACCTGTCATGAACACGGCTACAATGGGCGGTTTTGATTTTTTTTACGAGGCTGTGTGGTGGAGGGCGTCGGTAGGATTCTCATCTTGATGTATAGATAGACTTGGGCGACCTGCAGCGGGGAGTTACTGGAAGACTATCTTCCTCCGCCAAATTAGTCTATTCCTGATAGCCGCATCACTTGCACCTCATGCCAAAGTGACCCGGTGGTTATTCTGATATTCCCACTCCATGTATTACAAGCAGGGTTTTTCTAACCAGTGACTTACGAAGCATGACGTCACAACCAAGCGTGTCGCATCGCAAACGATTATCGTAAAAGAAAGGCGCACGGTCAGAAACGGGCTTGCCTTTCTTATGTCCACATATTGTAGCTGCCCTGTTCCCCCTCGAATTAAAGATAATGCCATAGTATCTCTACTTCTACCCACCCTTAAAACCTTATGATATGTTCTCGGTATCTTGATTTCCCCATGACGAACCCACTCCACCAACCCGGCCCTCGAGGGCTCTCGAAAGACAGAAAAGCCCAAAACCTTCCATCAAAATCTCATGTAGACGATAAGCTCATTTCCTATTTCCTATGATATCCATTAGTTAGCAAAACCAGTTGCTATCGCAGGATTGGGCCCTATCTTTTCTGTTGACAGGGATGACAACACTACGATAGTGTGTCAGGCACATAACAGCTGATCGCAAGCATGTCAGCCCAATTGGGGTAACAAGAAATGAATAGTTTCGACATCCGCAGCATAATAGAAACCAAGGTGATCTCAGCCGATGGCAAAGAAATCAGGGTCCCCACTCTGTTAGAAGAGTTTATTAACGCGAGAACTCAAGGCTATATTCCCGCGAAAAGATTTGGCACACCGCGAGGCAAGAAGGTTGGTTTTTCCGACGAGAAGTATCGTGCCAACCTTTTAGTGGCCCTCCTAAATTGGAGCCTGAAAGAGATTGCTACCAAACTGGGCTTTTCATACGGGCAGTTACGTAATTGGAACACGGAGCCTGATTTCCAAGCCAAGATCAAAAAACATAGTGCGCAATTTGTTTCGTTCGTTGCGAGGTATATAAGGGCAGAACTGAAAAAGGCCAATGAGGCCGTTGTCAATTACACAAATGGGATTGTTGATGAAGCACCAGGTGGTCTTAAGATAGACAAAGCAATAAATTGTATGCGTCTTTTAAACAAACATGTGATTAACGATCTCGATTGGCTTGGGAGCCTTGAACTGGATAAAACGGCAAGACATTCTGACCAAGAAGGCCAAATGATATTAAATGATAAATCTATTGCTTACTACTACTTTTATGAGGAAGTAAATAATCTGGTCAAATATGCCAAGGGCCAGAAAATTGACTGTAAACCGAGTCCGTTAAAATTAAAGATTGCGGCTACTTCCATTAAGCAGACCCTGTCCTCAAACGAAGAACTTTCGGAAAGTAACCGCAGATATGCAATATACGCGTTATCAATTATGGAAGAATATTTCGTTATGGCCAAAAAGGAAGAACTCGAGAAAGAAAGGGAAGTACTCGAGAAAGGCCTGAAGAAGCCGAAGGAAACAAAATGAAACCGGTGAATCATGAGGAACACACAGTTGAAGGAAATCCGATGTAAGAAGTGTCGCCGCTTACTGATGAGGGGCGAAATCAGGACCGTTGAAATCAAATGCCCCAAGTGTGGTCATATTCAAGTAATTAAAAACTAAGAGCGCTTCGAGCGCCAAGTGCTTACAGAGCTGTTCAACAGCCGAACTTCCCACAATGGGGACTCGGCTTTTGTTGTCTTAGGGGACACAGGCCATGAGAAGGAACTCCCATCAGATGAACAAGAATTTAGTAAAGGAGCATTTTGAAGGTAACTACCCTTTCGGGGTATCACGGGAAAATAGGTGGAGAAGAAATGACACTAAAAGATGCAGCCCTTGAGTACACGCGGAAGGGCCATGCTGTTATACCCGTGAAGGCAGGCACCAAGGACCGACCCCTTGTCAAGTGGAAAGAATACCAAACCAGAAGACCCACTGAGCAAGAAGTGTCCAAATGGTGGAACACATGGCCCGATGCGAATATTGCTCTAATCACGGGAGCAATAAACAATCTCGTAGTTTTCGATGAGGACGGACCCAAAGCAGGGAAGCTAATTCAAGACAACGGGGGTGTTCCTGAAGGGCCACAGTCAATCACGGCCAGGGGTAGGCAGTACCTTGCGAAGCATCCAGGATATACAGTCCGTAATGCTGTTGACAACAAACTGACCCTGGATATCCGGGGGGATGGTGGTTACATCATTGTCTCTCCGTCTGTGCATCCTTCCGGCCATGTTTATCAATGGGCACCCGGACTATCCCTGTTTGAAGTGGAATTGCCAGAACTAAGACCGTGGCAACTTGACTACCTTAAGAAGCATTGTGGGGGCAACAGCAATGGCTCAGCTAACCCCCCTGGATGGCAAGGCGAAGCACTTAAGGGTGTTGCCAAAGGACAGCGAAACGCTATCGCAGCTAAGTTAGCAGGCCGATATATTCAAAAGGGCCTGAGCAATGAGGAAATAACTCCGATTTTATTGACCTGGAACAGAACTAACTCCCCCCCCTTACCGGATGCTGAGATTATTAAGACCATTCAAAGTGTCCGGGCTACGCATGAGCATAATCATCCCGTTGTCGAATCGGGATTTAAGCTAACGGATATGGGCAATGCCGAGCGATTTGCAGCGCAGCACGGCCAGGATGTTCGCTTCTGTCACACCCGGGGCAAATGGCTGTTATGGGATGGGACTCGATGGGCACCAGATCAGACAGAGGAGGTTGTTCGCAAGGCAAAAAGAACTGTCCGGGCGATATATACAGAAGCCTCACAATCTCATGACAAGAGCGAAAGAAAAAAGATTGCCAAATATGCCACGAGTTCAGAATCAAACCAAAAAATCAAGGCAATGCTGTCACTGGCAGAGAGCGAGGAGGGGATACCTGTCACGACCGAACAGCTTGATGCTGATCCCATGCTTTTCAACTGCCTAAACGGAACCATTGGTCTTAAGACCGGGGAATTCTTACCTCACAATCGACGGCACCTGATCACGAAGATCGCCCCTGTCCGTTATGACCCGGATGCCACTTGCCCAACATGGCTTGGCTTTCTTGACCGGATCATGGCCGGGAATCAGAATCTTATAGCCTTTATACAGCGAGCTGTGGGTTATTCCTTGACGGGGGAAATCGTTGAACAAATTTTAATGCTTCTTTTTGGCATCGGCGCAAACGGTAAAACAACCTTTATAGAAGCGATACGGTCTGCCCTGGGTGACTACGCACAGCAAACCGACTTCAACACCTTCCTTCTCCAGAAACACGACACTATCAGAAACGACCTTGCAAGACTAAAGGGAGCGCGGCTGGTTTCAGCCGTAGAGGTGGATTCGGGCAAAAGACTTGCCGAGGTCTTAGTCAAACAAGTCACGGGTGGCGATACAGTGACGGCCCGGTTTCTTCACAAGGAGTACTTTGAATTTAGGCCCGAGTTTAAAATCTGGCTGGCGGGAAACCATAAGCCTGAAATCCGGGGCACTGACCATGCCATATGGCGACGGATCAGGCTCATACCTTTCAATGTAACCATACCCGATGACGAACAGGACAAGGAACTTCCGGCCAAACTGCGTGAAGAGTTGCCGGGTATCCTAAAATGGGCAGTTGCGGGGTGTCTTGAATGGCAACGCAGGGGCTTAGGTGTTCCCGAAGAGGTCTGGGCCGCAACCGATGAGTACAAATCAGAGATGGACATCTTGTCGGGGTTTCTCACTGATCGGTGCCTCGTTAATGACAGGCTAAAGACCAAAGCGAAGGACCTATATCAGGAATATTTACAGTGGTGCGGGGAGAACGGGGAAAAAGAAGTTGCCCAGCGAACGTTTGGGATACGGCTTTCTGAACGTGGGCTGAAAAGAAAAAGGGGAACGGGCGGGGTGTATTTCTGGCACGGCATTGGTCTTCTGGACCGAACAGAGCAAGGTGAAACATTAAAAAGTGAACCATTGAACGATAGTGAACCATACGTTGGTATCCCTCATGAAAGAGATTTTATATAACAAACGGCTACTTAAGGGCAAAATGAACATCAAAAAAACAGACAGAGTGAACCAAGTGAACCTTACTCCGGGGTTTTCTCGCGTAGAGGGGGATTCATATGAAATAAGGCAATCTAAGGTTCACTTCGTTCACTGGTTTTTCTAAGTTGTTGATATTGTTGTAATCCCATTTTTTCAATGGTTCACTAAATAAAGGTTCATTTAAGGAATACGGACACATGATCACCGTGAATGAGCTCCTTAGAGAATGCCAAAACAAGAACATAACACTTTTCGTTCAAGGTGAGAGGCTTGGTTATGATGCTCCTAAGGGGGCCATGAACGATGAGCTACGCAACCTTATTTCAAGACACAAACCGGAGTTAATTAAAATCTTCCGGGATGATTCGGCACCTCAAAAAAAACAGGCGGTGATAAATGCAGTTACGGCTAATTTTGGATATCGGCTATCTCATGAGGATTTCACGCGGCGCTATCTTATTCTGATGAAGGCATGGCGTAGCGGGGTTATCGATGATCAGATGAAGGACCAGGGGTTAGATTTTCTGCTCGATCACTGGAAGGGGTCAAGACAATAGTGACGATGAGGATCGTAGTGGATAGTCGGGAACAACTCTCATATCAATTCAAAACTCCCTCAGAGGTGGGGGCTTTGGCTTGTGGGGATTATTCGATTTGCGGTTTGGAAAACCATGTTGCCGTTGAGCGCAAGACGATTGACGACTTGATAGGCTGTCTAACTACTGGTCGCGAGAGATTTGAAAGGGAGCTACACAAAGGCAAAGCTCTGGATTTCTTCGCCCTGGTCATCGAAGGCAGTTTATCAGACATAGCGAATGGCCGGTATCGCTCCCAGATGAACCCTAAATCTGCCATACAAAGCCTGTTGACTTTTAGTGTGAGGTATCGCTTGCCGATCTTCTTCTGTGAGTCGAGACAGTACGGCCAGAAGGTCACCGAAAGCCTGCTTTGTAAATATGTGCGAGAGATAGAGAAGAAACAAAAACTGATCGGGGGTGTAGAGTAATGGCTGATAAGAAGCGGACGGGCTGGACTCCTAAAAAGAAAGATAAATTTATAGAACATCTACGACACACAGGGAACGTCGCGGCATCGGCCAGAATGGTGGGCTTGGGTAGATCTCGGGCCTTTGAATTGAGGAAAGAAGATCCTGCTTTTGGGCAAGCCTGGGAAGAAGCAATAGACGATTTTGTTGACCGCTGTGAAGAAGAGCTAAGACGCCGAGCAGTTGAAGGGTACAAGGAGGATGTTTTTTATGGCGGCAAAAAGGTTGGTGAAATTACCAAATATTCGGACGTCCTATTAATGTTTTATTTGAAATCCTTGCGCCCAGGGAAGTACCGTGAACATTCCCGCGCCTTGCCAGAGGGTGCCCGGATAATAATTACTTATGCGGCCCCTGAAGCAATCGAAGGCCAACAAGGCGAAGACGGAAAACAAAGGCTGGCCCTGCCCGCCCCTGGCAAGGTCGAGACAATCACCGAATGACCAACAAGAGCTTGAGCGGGATATGCGTGGGGGCAGCAACGGGACACATCACACTTTGATTCTACCGGAAGAGATAAGAGAGCCAGCGATTGTCTTGAAGGATCAATACTTCGATCTCAAGGGCCTAAGCGCCTATTCATCGTTGGCGATCTCTACACTTCGCGATTACATCCGCGAAGGTAAACTGCCCTGTTACAAAATAAAGGGCAAGGTGTTGATCAAGCGAAGCACGTTTGATGCCGTGATCGAGGAACACCGAGTGAAAAGAGGGGAGAACCTGAATGGCATAGTAGATGGGGTGTTAGACGACTTGAAGAGGGCCAAATCGGACCATCAATCCGAAGGTCACCGACACTGAGAATATGTCCAGCTTGTATTTCCGTGTGCCATACAGAACTTGGGTGCAGGGGGGGCGCTAAAACAGCCCTGATTAGGTGATGTTGTCAAACGAAATGAGACGCCCGCACTGCGGGATGACCAACGGCCCAGAACCAAGGCGTCAGCCTTCCCCGAAGGCAGACATCGGCCCAGGGACTCAACCGGAGCTAAGGGAACAGGAGGAAGTATCGCGTATGGGAAGGAAGGGAATACCGGAAACCCCGGGACTGGGACTCCTACCCCCCTGCTTATTATGTTTGCCTCCGACAATTTTCAGATTCTGGCCGAAAACTTTTGGGGTAGTCAGGCCGTGTTTCCTGCTGAAGTCGGCTATAGGTCACCCAAGATAAGAAATCCCGTCGCGGGAGGGAGCAAAAGGGTGTCCCGAGCCAAGAAAACTAATGGAGGTGTGAGACAATGGAAGAAAGAACAAGTACCGTCGACGAGGTTATGGAAACGATTCGGTCCCTGGGCCTTTCTGGCGCCCAGTGTGCGTTGGTAGAGGGCTTCGCTGCAACGCTGGCGGAACGAAATGGACGGATTACGCCACGAAAACCATGGATCGAGTACCTTAAAGCAAAGCCCGACGACGGTGAGTCTTTAAAATGCTTTTTGGAGCTTGAGGGTAGGCATTCGGGGGATTTTATGCTTGCTGATGATTTGATAGAGTATGAGGTCGTGACTCAAAGACTCAGGTTTGAGGTTGGGAGGTGGGACCCGGATGATATAGTCCGTGTCCAAGTCCTTGAGGGGTTACCAAAAGACATAGTTATCCGTTTGCTGAGACAGATCTTAACGGAAATTGACGAACATTGGCATACCCTAATGCGAGCACATCTCGCTCTTCGAGGAAAACCGTAGAAGTCTCATGAGGAAATCCTCTGAAGGCACTTGTTCTTTGACAGTTAAATACCCGAAAGGGCGGTGAGACAACAACCAGCCGGAAGTCGGTTGTAATTCACTCAAGACAACAAATCCCGTCACGGGAAGGATGAAACAGAGTGTCGGCCTAAGGGTCGTAGGGTGCCACAAACCGAAAGAGGCGTTTTCCCACCTTTGACAGTAAATCTGCCTGGTGTGTGTTACGCAGCTAGGAGTATAGATAACAGAATCATATTGTAGGATTTTGAGTGTGGGCAGGAGTAGAGATAATATGGCATTACTATAAGCTCAGGTCCTCACAACGCAGCCACCAGATGTGGGCAGAAGAAAAGGCAGAACCATTGCTGACCCTGCCTTTAGTGTATGTGCGTTAACGAATTTCTCTGCCTCCAGTACTCATGCCTTATGTACCTATCGGCCATGATCGTGGTTCCCCGCTGGTCATAGGTAGCATCACTTGGGAGATCAGAGTAGACCTCTATGTCAGGCACAGACACATGGAAGAAGTTGACATCCACCCTGCCGCTTTCATCAAACCAAATCTTGACAAAGAGATCGGGATTATCCTGGCTACCCCAGGTTTGTTTTAAGCGGAAGATGTTTTTTTCAAAGTCCACATCGCTGGACGACGACGGAATTAGGAAAAACACAACGTGGGCAGTGCGAAAGGAATAGATGCGAGACGATCCAGTTCGACTGATAATTTCCTTTGCCATACGCAAAATGAACTTATCCCTCTTTTCACGTGGAAAGTGTTGATAAACCAAAACCGAGTAACCTTTGGAGACCGCGTGGATTAGCTCCGACCAGTAAAGGTATTTAGAAGAATGCTTTCTTCCGGAGGGTACAGACTTGACTTCTATACCGTTGTCCGGATCAAAAAAGATCAAATCACAACCTTGGGCAAAACACCAAAAGCCTCTGAAGTAACCCGACTTGCCATCTCGCTTGTCAGGCAAGCTTACCTCGTAATACCGACACGAAGGAATAAGCTCCATCTTAGCCGCCCACCTCACGTCTCTAATTCCATTCACTGCCACCGTGTCTCTTAGCCTGTCATACAGATCCAGATCGAAGTGACGCCACCGCTCGGGCTGTTCCAGATACCCAGTAAATACGCCATGGGTGCGGCCATCGTCCCACGTGAGCATCCAGCAGACAGCCGTCGACATCTTACCTGGGCCAGTGAGGATCCGGAGCAAGCTGTATTTTCTGTAGTCGTTAATATCCCCGAAGTACTGGTTCTTCACACGCTCAGCTCTCAGTGACTGTCAAAATTTCATGGACGTGCCCGAGGTCTCAGTAAGTTTATTAGTTTCTTACCAGCGTCCCCATTTTTAACGTTAATATTTAAAATGCGACCCTCCTCACATTCAAACCTTTGGCACTATTCTTGTGAAAAAACAACTCAAGCGCCTGAGACAACGCTTGAAAGCAGCATAGAGAATTGATGGAAACAAATCCTGTTATTGAATAATCCAATAGGATAACTGGGGTCAAACGTGGCATAATGAGTAACGATGTTTCTTGTTTACTACTTTACTTGCCACATTACTACTCTTTTGCTCGTAGAAAAAAGGTACGGCCATTGCCTTACGTAAAACATTTTTCTGCGAAATCATGAAAAACCTATTTTTCGGACAGACACTAATTACCCAAGATATAGGGCTCATAATTGGCTAAGCCGCAAGATATTGTGTTCAATTCCAAAAAAATCCTTGACAAATGGTGACAAATGGACATATGATCAACTTCGATCATATGTCCAAAGTAGGTTGCGGAGAATCATGAACGAGCTTACAGGCCTACAAGAGCAATGTCTGCTTGCCATAATTAGCTACATCGAAACAAACGAAAAGCCTCCCACGCGACGGGAACTCAAAAAAATATTAGGCCAAAAAAGCACCAACGGGGCCAATCAGATCCTGGACGCGCTCGTGAAAAAGGGCTACATCAAGATCGACCCTCCTGCAAAGAAAAGAAATATTGTGGTGCTGAACAAGCCATCAAAGCAGCTTCCTCTTATAGAAGATAATTCCTATGCCTCAATTGACGAAGAGGATAGGCTGCTCGCTACTAAATGAGAGCAACAGGTCAAAACCAGAATATGGCAACGTTTTCTGGAGAAATAACCAAGAGATGATTCTGTAGTAGTTCACAGTGAACGTCTTATGAAGAGCAATAAGAATCCCGGGGACTCGTTGCTTAGCCAGATTATCCACAAAGTCGTCAGACGGGATATGGCAACCGGGAATTCTCATCCTTCCCGAGCTGACATCTACTTTGAAGAGGTTCGGCTTCATTCCCCCCATGATCCAACGTCAGGGCCGTACATAATGCCCATCGCAACCTTGCGAACTGGACCCTGCAGCTGGAGTTCTAGGCAAGGCTGTATCATGTGCGGTTACCGTCATGGAGCCAGTTTGGTTCCACCTGACAACTCGCAATTGGTTGCCCAAACCAAAAACGTCATTGGGAGGCTGGATCCCCAGACCTATCCTGCTATCGTTTTCACCTCGAACGGGAGTTTCTTGGACCCGGCAGAGGTGTCTGACAACATGCGGCCAGTCTTGCTCGGCATGCTTCGTGAGGCCGGGTTCCAATTCGTTGTTGTGGAAAGCCGGTTGGAATACATCACTCCCACTAGATTACAGACCATGGTCCACGCGTTTTGTCCCGACACCTTGAAGGGCAAGCAGAAGCATCGCGTGTCCGTCTCTGTGGGATTGGAAAGCTCCAATGATTTCATCTTGCACCATTGCATTAACAAAGGTCACGTCCGGGAAGACTACGCCAAGACCTTTGAGTTGCTGCGGCGGGAAGGCTTTTCCTTCGATTGTTATGTTTTGCTTGGAAAGCCATTCTTGACGGCCGAGGAGGATATTTCGGACGCGATAGAGACAATACGTTTCGCGGTGGAACAAGGAGCAGAATATGTATTCGTAATGGTCCTGAACCTGATGCGCGGTACTCTCACCGCCCACATGGCTGAGCACGGATACTATAATCTTCCGAGTCTATGGCGCGCCGTTCAGCTCTTGGAAGGCTTGCCTCACGACTTACGACGCTACGTCCAAGTCAAGGCGTTCGAGCATGCCCCGGTTTCTCCGGATGCGTTCGCGACAACATGTACGAGATGTGAACGCGAGGTCAAAAGCGGACTGAATTTCTGGAACCAGACGGGCGATTTTCAGCATATCAAGAATTTGCCGAGATGTGAGTGCCGGAAACGGTTCGTCGCCCACGAACTGGAAAGAAAAAATGACGAACCACTCGACGACCGAGTCGGCAAGGTACTTCAGGCCATGGCCCACGAATTGGCCACAGCCACTCCTGATAGATGCGGCATGCTAGCTGGAGAGCGATTTTGCTGAATAGTAGCCAACTCACGACAGAACCGGAGATTTCCTCGCTTGCACAAGATCTTATGGCGCTCACGAGGGAACTAAGGCAAAAAGGGCGAGCGACAAAAACTGGCGAGACACTATCCATGGACCGGCCTGACGTCTTCCTGGAATGGTCGCCTGAGGGTCCTTACCCGGTCATTGCCTATCGTACACGACCTTGTAGCCGATCAGTCAGGGGGCTATGCACTCCTTGTGGCTATTCCTCCAAACTCGTTCATTTTGATTTCCATGCAGATACATTGGAAAACTCTCTGGATCGGCAAACAGACTGGATACTGAAAGAGTTCCCTCGTCTTTTCCCTAGCAGCACTTCAGCCGATGGGTTAGCGGATTGGGTTCGTCCGAACGGACGGCGCCAGCTCTATGTCGTCGAACTTTCCGGGCCGGGCAGCTTCTTTCACGACTCCGAGATACCTCCTGAATTGCGGCGTCGAATACTGCAACGTTTTGCCGAATTCCGGGAACAAGAAAGAATTGACCTCTGCGTAATGTTGGAATGCAGGCCGGAGGATCTGCTTGCTGCTGGCGACTCAGGAGAACTTGAAGATCTGCGCGATTTGTTTGAGTCCCTGAACGTGGTCGTTAATATGGGGTTGGAGGACGCGGATGAGTTCCTGCGAAACACGGTGTACGCCAAAGACCTGACTCTTTTCAACTTCGAACGTGCAACTCAGATGGCGAAGCGGTGCGGGCTGGATCCCGGGGCATTCATATTTGCGGGAGCGTTCATCCTTACTCCAGCAGAGGCGCTAAACGCGGTAAAAAGCACTTTGAAATACTGTCAGATGCGGGGGCTATTCGCCAACGTGATGCTGCCAAATATCCAACCTTATACGGTCCCGGCCGTACTCTTCGAGTTTGAGCGATACGCCCTTCCCGAACCGTTCTTTCTTCTCGATGTTTCCGATCTCTTGCTGACATATCTACCGAAACGTGAGACGAAACAAACACTGTTCCACTGGTTTGTCGGAGGTCTCGTGGCTCATCCAAGGCCTTTGGCCACCATTTTGACCAACCCCAAAAAACGTACGACCAACGGAACGACAAGAAACATCTATGAGGCAGTGCACCAATTGATGGAGACACTGGACCACGACCAGTTTCGTACAACTGCAAAAAGCTTGCGAAGCGGGGCTGAATATGATTATTATCTCGAGACGTTGCATATGAACGACTCGCTTCCATGGCCCATGCGGCTCCGTAATGCGATTGACTTTGCCAAAGGTGCAATTGAGGAATACGATTCGAGGCAGCAATGCACTCCGTCCAACGAGTTGAGAGGGGTACCTACTCATGAGGAATTACGCGCATACTTCCAACACGAATGTGCCTCCATGGTGTAACGACCTGCAAGCGGAAATGCTTGCGGCCAGCTACTTCAGCCATAGCATGGGGTCCCCAACTTGCTGGGAAGAAATACCGGTAGCGGACACGCTTTCATTGAGGTCTGTGACTATCGACGCCTTTCCTTCTGAGACGGGATTACGCGTATATTTTTCAAGCGGTTTGACTGGCTCACCGAAGAGGATGGTCTACTCCCCGGAAGACTGGCGAGAGACAGTCCTTCACCGAGCCGAATGCCTTTCCGAGTTGGGCATTGGGCCGGGTGATACTGTGGCCGTGTTGGTCTCGTTCGGCCCATGGTTCTCCGGTGACAACATTGTTGAAGCAGTTGCGACTCTGGGGGCGCGAGCAGTGCCCACAGGAATCCACTCAGCCCATCTGTCAGGGGTGCGCAATTTGGCACAAAGGTTGGGCGTTACTGCAGTTGTCACAACTCCAAGCGTCGCGTTGGCGCTGGCGGATTGTGGCGCGATTCCTTCGGTGAAGCAGCTAATTCTCATCGGAGAACATGCTAGTCCTCCGCTCCGCGAAAGAATCCAATCGGCCTTTAATGCCGCGACTCTCGGTTTGTTTGCTTCAACTGAAGCTGTCCTTGGCTACGAAGACCCTGAATCGCCGGGTATCTTTCGGTGGAATCCAGAAAAACTGTACCTGGAAGTTCTCCACGAAGACGGGACAATAGGCGATCAAGGAACTGGCGAGCTACTTGTGACCAAGAGGTATGGGAAAACCACACAAGTCATACGGTATCGCCTCGGAGATCGAGTGGAAATTCTCTCCGGGCATAACGGTCTTCCTGGATTCCGTTTTCTGGGAAGAGTGGGGCATGCCTTCACATTGGCGTCCGGAGTGAAGGTCAGCAGGTCACAAGTAGAGTCATTTTTGGATTCGCTCGTTATGCCTCTCAGCCGAGTTTCGTTTGATGTTCACCACGGTGCTGACGGCAGAGACAATCTGAGCATCATTCTGCAGACTCCCGGGCCAAAAACGAGAATCGACGAAAAGGAAGTGCAAAGGCGTTTTGAAACATTCAGTTTTGAGATTGAGGACGTAGTCAACTGCGGCTATTTGACAACCAACGTCCGTGTCGAGTCCGGAGTTCTATCTGCTAAGAGATGGGCGTTCTTT
>SDBS01004119.1_pt1 | contig 14256 bp, 12 predicted proteins | sample 2277091 | NCBI WGS metagenome assembly SDBS01 (sample SAMN10404972, study PRJNA504765) | marine sediment metagenome | isolation source: marine sediment core GS10_PC15, 163 cmbsf | place: Arctic Ocean: Southern Knipovich Ridge | collected 2010
GGGATTCCAATGGGGTCAGAAAAAGTAAAAGCAGAAAATTATAACCTGAACTTTGGAACAAATATAATACGTAATTGCAATGGAACAGTTATTTATAAAACACAAAAAGGAAAGGAAAAAGAATTATTTATTCTTGAGAAGAGTGTCGGAAAATTGTTACTGACGACTGAAATTAGAAACGAAAAGGGTGAATTATTAGCAAAATTGAGCAGAAATAGTTTTGTATATGTCAAGGATGACTTTGATGTAGAAAGCCATTATGAATTACAAATAATTCAGAATATGTTCATGTTAATAAGGAAGGATGATGATAAAGAGTTTTTTAAAGCAAAAATTATTGACGGTATGAATATCCAGGTTACTGGTGTGTTTTACACTGGGTCTACCAAAATAGAAGCAACTGATGAGAAGTTGATGATTGGAACAAATACATTAATTGGCAATGTAATTGTGGGTTTTGCCTCTGCCCTGGTAATAACTGAAGAGGGTGCATTTATGATAGGGGTTGCAAGAAAGTAGGAAAGCCCACATCGTATAACAGCGTGTATCTGGTTCGAGCTCTGTCCTCTCCCCTCTTTCATCTACTTAATATGCACTCTTTGAAAACCTAACATTTCAAGGCATAATAAAACCCCTGCTTTCTTAAGGCAAGGGTTTTGGTAAGTATACTATATTGATTATATTTGAAATAGACACTTAAAACTCTCTTTTCAATCCTTTAATGCAATCAAAACCATGATCATTACTAATAATTTTACCATTACAACTTTCAAAAGCACAAACTGCATGGATAGCATCTCTCGGCATAGCATTAAACGATATTGCTATTTTCTGAGCTTTAGAAATAACCTCAAAATCTACATTTACAAATTTTAAGTTTGGTAAAGTAAAAAGTGCTTTACCTGCTTGCTCAGCTTTTATACTTCCACATATTCTTTTAATACTGTAAAAGACTTCATCCCAAGTTAAAGTACATGTATAACCTACTCTTTTCCCTGTAACGAGAAGGCCAAGATAGTACTCTGCCTTTTTGGCTTCTGCATTTAAATTTGTATCATAAATAAGTGGGTAAATAAATACATTTGCGTCAAGATACATCATGTTCAAATTGTTCATAATATAGTTTCTTCAAATCTATCGGCTTTTTTAATTTGTTCTTTATAATTGACTCATACTCCTTAAGTATGTCTCTTCCCTTTTTTTCTATTTTTATTTTCATGTCCTCGTAAAACGGTGGGAAACTAAATATATTGGGTTCTATTACAGAAGTGGTGTCTTTAAAGCTGAATATTTCATTTGATGTGGTATCTATCAATTGCTGGACGGAAGCCAAACCTTCAGTTTTTGATACTAAAATATATAAGTTTTGCTCAAAATTATTTTTTAACATTTTTTTACTCCTATTAAATATTGTTATCCTCTATCCATTCTTCTCGTAATGTTCGTTCTTGATAGCCTTCTATTGGTTCGGGAATGTTGGCCTGGGTAACTTTGGTTCTTTTTATTTCCTTCGTTGTTCTAAATATATGAGTTAAGTCTATTGATTCAATAATAGCTCGATTGAAATCACTTATTTTTTCATTATCTGCCCCTAAAACAATTTCACGGTTATATGGTTTATCCATCATCAAAATATCGTTATATGCCTCTAATAAATCAATAATGAGTTTTGTAAGTTCATTATCAGGCTTAACTATATTCAATCCCAATACCTCTTGGGCCTCTTTTCTACTTATGATATATTTATGAGAAAACCTCTCTCGCGTTAAAGTTTCTACAGTTTTTTCTATGCGTTTCTTGTCTTTTGTATGGTATTCCAAAAGTATTTTTGCAAGAAATACTATTTGCTCTCGTGTTCTCTGAACAGCACCTAATACAAGAGGATTAATTTTTGAGGAAAGGATTTCGAAAACTTTTTTCATAGAATCTTCTTCGCTCAGGCCTACTTCCTTCTTTGCTAAATCAATAAAAGCGTTAATGTCCTCAACACTTACTGGAGCAATTTGCCCTCCAGGCTGTCCTGGAATTTGAACAATAGGCCCAAGGGGATGATTAACTGATGGGTCTATGGGGCTCAGTTGTCCCATTTTTGTCATTACAATTTCGTTTGCACCTAAAGCAATCAAAGTTGCGCAACTAAGAGCTTTGAAAGGGATAATTACATTAAATTCATCGCAAAATTCTCTAAATAAATTCACGAATGCATATCCAGCTATTATCTCTCCCCCTGGGCTATATAGAAATAAGTCCATTTTTTTCTGATTTTCTCCCTGTGTTAAATGTTTATGCAATGTTGGAAAAACATCTGTGGCAATCTTTGTTTCCAAACCTCTTCTATCGCCAGTGATATAAGTGACAAGACGCGAATTGCGTTTTTCTTGAATTTTTTCAATTAGTTCCATTCTATTTTTTCTATCCATTATCTTTTTCTCCTTATTGCTTTATCATTTTAGCACAATGTAAATTTTTTAACCAAATATTTGTTAACTGTGCAAAAAGCTTTCTTCATTCTTCTGAAATAGGTAATATTTCAGCTGAAGTGAGGGTACAGTAGAAATTACAAAAAAATATAATTTTTCAAAATGCTTTATAATTAAATAATACGATAAAAATTTATAAAATCCTTCTTTTTTTGAAAATAATTTTAAATGTATCATTATTTTGGGTAATTTAAATTTTCCCTTATAATCTATCATTCGGACATATTCCTATCAGTTTTAGATTACTCCAGCTGCTTTAATCAACCCATTTTACCACTCCAACTAATCTACTTTACCACGATCGCCCACTAGGAGCTTTTTTTGCTAAGAAGTTTAATTGAAAGCTACCCCTACATAACAAGACCCTATCGGACATTCTAAAAAGAAATATATGGGGGTTTATCTTATCCGATAAAGCTTTGTTATGTGAAGTAAAAGAAAACATAATATTTTTTCTCGGTTAATACCCTGCATACTTGATTTTTAGCTAAAAAATATTATCCGCGGGCTATTCCTCTATCCCCTTTTCGTTACCGGGTAAAAATCCTTCCCGAGTTACTCCAAAAAGAAAAAACCCTCTTGCCTTTTTTGTCGATTTATTGTGCCATTTGTGCCATTTTCCTTAAAAGAAATAATTCTTTTTGACCTTTTTCGTTGCTTTCGTTTCTTTTTTAACTGCTAAAATATCAACTTATTTCAACTGAAAATTATTTCTTTCCCTTTTTGTCTATTTATTATATCATTTATATCATTTGTTCATTAATCATTGCTCTGGTTTTACCCGAGTAGCTGCCTGAAAACTGATATATTTCTAACCTTGCCTGGATGGAGCCAGCCAGAGCTTGCTAATTCCAGCCCTTTGGCCTTTTGCTGAAGGGCTTTTTATTTTATAAATTATTTTCTAGAAAAAGAAGGATTTTTAAAAGATTTTGTCGTATATATAAAATAGTGAATAAAAGAAGTTTAATCAGTGTATTTTTTATCTAAACAGAATATCTATAATATCATTATACTAAAATAAAAAGCTATATTATCTAAGATTTAGCATAAGAGTAGCATTCTTTTTCTATCCCAAGAGACCTACTAAGTAACATCCTTATCACTATACTAACCATCCAACCATCAATCTTCTATCATTACGTAACCTAAAATTAAATATTGTATTCTGTATGAAGGTAACAGTAGAGACCTTTTCTTTCCATCAAAAAAGAATAGGAGCCGAAGAAGTATAATGCTAAAAGCATCTAAACTTTCAGGTAAGATGTAGCCGGACGGAAATATCAGTACTTAAACTAAGAAGAGAAATTACTGTTATAGTATCTATTGCCATAAAAAGATAGCTAAAAATTGTAATCAAAATACAATCATTTTCTGATGATAAGAGGAGAAAATGGGGAGGTAGTGCCTATAGAAAAGAACAGGTTGAAAGGGCAAACTGTTCGAAAGAATGGGACGCAAAGTTATGGGTCTGTAGCCTATTTTTAGGTATGACTGCCAGACTTCCAGCTTTTTGTAATATAAAGTTAAGAATCAAACTTGCAAATCTTACTTACTAAAAATCATTTGATTCTCTATTTCAATATTTAAAAATAAGGGAGTTTATTATGATGAATAAAAGTTCATTTCTATTGGTTTCTTTTTTGATTTTAGGCATGATTTTTACTGGCTGTAGTGTCTTGAATAATTCCGGTGTAATCCCTACCAGCGAACCGGATAGCGGTCCTTCCTTAATCAAAGCCTTAGAGGTATACCCGGATGAGTTTCCACTCTTTGCTGATAAGGACATATTAGTTGGAGGAGTGCTGGTCTGGAATGATGATGACAATTTGTGTGTAAGATATGAGCTCAATCAGGATACCTTGGCTGAGGGCTGGCTTATTACCGAGACCCATCTGGCAGTGGCTGCTGATAAGGATGGTATACCTGCAAAAAAGAATGGTAAACCCATTACAAAAGAGTTCCCCTATGGAGATGACAACCTGGGAGAAGTACCATCTTACCAGGAATGCATACTTTTTACAGGTTTTGGTGTAGAATGTGGTGATACACTTGTTATCGCAGCGCACGCGGTTATCGAAAAACCGAGAAGTAAGAAAAAGAAGAAGACCGTTAGAGAAACTGCCTGGGGAGCTGAAGAACAGGGGGAAATACGTTTTGTTGATAAAGGCAAAGGCAAATGGGAAACTTACTTCAAGTATACATCAGAGTGTCTACAACCGACCGCGATAACAGTATGTAAAGATGACCCTGAAGCTGATTATGATACCATCCAGGAAGCCATTGATGCTGCTGTAGACGGAGATACCATTATCGTCTGTCCTGGCACCTACTATGAACACATCGAATTCGATGGCAAGAACATCACCGTGCAAAGTAGCAACCCTTCAAGCCCCAGTATTGTGGCTGCCACAGTCATCGATGGAGGAGGAAGCGATTCTGTAGTGCGGTTTGTTAATTTTGATACCTCGACCCTGGTAGGATTTACAATTCAAAACGGAAATGCAGAATTTGGCGGAGGGATTTATGTATATTTTGAAAGCTCACCCACCATCACCGGCAATACCATTACTAACAATGAGGGATATTACGCTGGCGGAATTGATATTCAATACAGCTCACCCACCATCACCGGCAATACCATCACTAACAATGAGGGATTTACCGCCGGCGGAATTCGTATTTATTATAGCAACTCCCCCACCATCACCGGCAATACCATTACTAACAATGATGCACAATATGGCGGTGGAATTTCTATATTTTACAGTTGCGCTACCGTCATTGGCAATACCATCATCAGTAATACGGCAACAAGCAGGGCTGGCGGGATCTATATTACTGGCTTTGCTAGCTGCTCCCCCACCATAGAAAACAACACCATTACCGGTAATACGGCAGCAGTATATGGCGGCGGGATTTGCTTGAGCGGCGGTTTGGATACCACCAACCCCATAATCATCGGCAACACCATCACCGGTAATATAGCAGGCTACAGAGGTGGCGGGATTTTTGCGAATTTGAATAGAAATATTCTGCCTGCTGATAACCGCCCGACCGGCTGGGGTATTGGCAGAGAGAATATTCCCATCGGAGACCCACTTGTTCCAGTAGAAGGTGTAACATACACTATCGCCGACAACAAATTCCTAGGGAATGAACACGGTACTCCTTTCGGTACTCCTTTAGATTACACCGAAGGTGCCCACGTCTATTTCGACGAATAAGTTGATATCACATATCAAATTTCCCCTTCCTGTCCCGAACGGCAGGGAGGGGGTGGCAAACAGAAATCAGGAAACCGTGGTGTTCTGAAGTTCTGGGAGTAAAAAAGGGATTTTCAGACTTTTCTTAAGAGAATAGGGGAAGCATCTACTCGATTTTATATCTTTGCCTTAATCAATATTTTAAATATGCTTTTTTATTGCTAAAAGCAGCTATACCCCCCAATGATATTTTGATATTAAATTTGTTAATATGTATCTATATGCATATTATTTCTTCTAACTTACGATACACTTTTTCAGTTTCATCACTCATACAAAAGTTGCGAAACTCGTCCTGTCTGGGGACCATAACTCTGTAAATCCAATTATCCTTTTAACGCTTTTTATGCTCTTTAGAGCAGTAACTCTCTTTTGAGATACTTTTAGATTTATCGATAATTGCTCTATTTACCCCTAAAATGCCCCTTATTTTTAATCCTACGGCACATCTTCACCTTAACCCCTACAAAACCCCCCTTGTTAGAGTACATCGCTTAAAAATTGATTAAAATATTCTCTCCATTATGTATATGCTATTCGAAGGTTATTTTACAAGTGGTAATGTATATCGCTATATATAGGGTAATTTTGTTTAGCTCTGAATATCTTCTTTTTCTCTCTCTAACCCCTATTATATATGATGTTTCATACCAACCCCCTTAAAAGACCCCCCTTAAAATCAAAAATACGCACACTTTTTTTAGCTTCTTTTATCCTCTCACCAATATATTAATTAAATAAATGATCCCGGCTATTAAAAGGATAACGACACCGGTTAAAAGTGTTTGAGTTACCTTTTTAGCATATCCCTTCATACTATCCCCTTTTTACCTTTTTCTCTCTCCCCCGGCCTTTTATGATCATAACGACTTTTAAATCCTTCTAATCTCATCTAACCGGACGACCGCCCGCTCTCATTTTCTTTTACTTGAAGCTGAATTGAAAGCAAGTAACACACATAACAAGACTCTATGCGACTTTGCAACCAGGTAAAACCGAAAGCTTATGCAACATTACCGGGCTATTTTTTACCGCCTGAAATATAAACTTTTATCAACTAAAAAGGTTGAGGTTTTGTAGTAATTATAACCCTAATTTTCTAATATATTCTAATATAATATTTCTTCTTTATCTCTTAAAGTCCTTATATTATAAGAGTTTTAATAAATGCAGGCAATTTTATTTTTAGAAAAATTTTTAACCTGAAAAATATCAACTTTTCTCAACCGAAAAGGTCAACCTTTTGCACCTTCTTTTTTGTTAGAAAAACGTTGAATTCGTTGAATTTCCCGGTCGGTCTTAAAAATGATTGTCAACATTAAATAAAAAAGACGACATAGTGTCGTCAATCTATAATTTAGAATGCTTATAAAATAAGGAGTTTGAGCTAAAGAAAAGTAGTCAATGGCGTGCTTTTACACAGAAGGCGACAGTGGTGGCTGAGCTTGAACCGGCTTTATATTTGCCATTCTAATCAAGACGGCTCCTTCTGAATTTTCAAAAATCTTTGCTGCGCCTGTTCCGTCTAAGGTAGCCATAATTGATAAATGGAGTTGGTGGATTGCGTTTTGAAGTTTGCTATCTTGCTCTTCTAGTATTTTAATTTTAGCTCCCAATTTTTGTAGTTGCTCCGCGTCTACTCTTCTTGCATGAGAAAGGGTGTTCTTCTCATCGGTTAAATAATCGGCAACTTTTTTAGCTTCCTTTTTTGCCCCTTTTTCTCCTTGAAACATATAATTCGTAAGCCAATCAGTAACAAGCGTATTAGAGAGGTTTATAAAATTTTCGCATTCTACTAAAAGAGATGGTGCAAATTCCTGTAGTATAGGTATCCAGACCGGCAATTGCGAGGGATCTTTTTTTAATTCCTCTGCCGCCCTATCAAATTGCTCAATTATTGAACCGGCAGGAGAAAATCGTCCTCGAACTCTGACCTGTGGATCGATAGGGCCTAACTCTGCTGAACTGTCCATCAAAATACTATTGCCGGACAAAGCCAACATTGTGGCCGCACTTTTGGCGGCGCCGGTAACAATGAATCCGACTTTTTTAAATTTCTTACGAAGCATTTTAACTATAGATTCTGTAGCCTCGGCTGAGCCACCCGGACTATGCACAAAAACATCTACTTCTTGAGATTTTATATTACGGATTATTTCGTAAAAACCATCCTTATCCGAAAGATCAATCGTAAGAAGCGGGGCTACTATTTGAGCTTTTACAGGATTATGAAAAGCTGTAGCATATACTAAAAGAGGGCGACCAGTAATTTTTTTTACCAAATCATACTTAGCTCGTCTAACCACATCAAAACCGCTCACTCGTCTACCTTGGAGCGGTCCTTGATTTATCTTTTGTTGAGCTTCTTCTATTTCTTTTTGAATATCTTGCCAACTTGTCATTTGATTTTATCCAGTTTTAAATCTGACCTTACGAGGTGAAGTAGAGGTATCAGTATAATAACTATACTCACTTTCAAGTGTTTTTTGATATTGGTCATAGGAAATGTCAAACACACGCAACGCCTCTTTAATTGCACGGTTTTTTTCTAAAAAATCCTTTATTTGTCCGCTTATTTTTTGAGCTTGTTTTTGTCTTTTCATAGTTGTTTTATTATACTGCTATTTTATAATTTTCTCAACTCTTTTTCGATGTCATTTTATAGCATTAAATATTAAGACTTTACAAAATCTATAAAACCCTTTATAATTCACTATTGTCGCAATTTTGCTTGCACATTAAAATTTGGTCTCTATTTATACTATTCCCCAAATTCAAAAACTTTAGACGTTTTTTGGAAAAATTCAAAGAGAAGACAAAGGCATCAAAGGAAGGGATTTCAATTTCTTCCTTTGAAACCAAAATCCCTTCCAAAAAATTGCTCTATTAATTTACTTTTTAAAGAGCTATATTATCTATTGTTTATTATTTTACCAAAATTACCCGCCTGGAGACTGGGAACTTAAATAATTATTTAGGAGAAAGGTCAACTTTTATCAACCTGAAATACTTACCTTTTCCAACAATTAAAAGGATATTTACCCCTGATTTAGTGTCATATAATGTCATATAATTTTGCTTCTTATTTTTAATAAAAAGCCTAATTTATAAGCCTTTCAATTATCTCTTGACCTTTTCATATTTAGCGAAATATTTTTACCTGTTTTTTAACTAAATCGGGGGCCCCCGGGGGGGCATTTTTCTACTGCTAAAAGGTTAATATGAAGGATCGCTTCCCTGAAACGATAAGTCAAATAAAAAAAGAGGGTGTTTCCATCCCCTGATTTGTCTACTCAATTCCGCTGTAATTTTTTCATTTATCCCTTAAAACCCCTGAATTATAAGAGCTTCGATATAAGCAGGCAGTTTTATTTTTAGTAAAATTTTTAACCTGAAAAGGTCTACCTTTTGTAACATTTTACTAACCCTACACTAACCCTACACTAACCCTACACTAACCTTTTTTTAACTAAATCAGGGACACTCCGGGGACACTTAGATTTTTTACCATTCCCCTTTTTGTCTATTTATTATGGCATTTATGGCATTTGTCACTAATCATTACTCCGGTAACTGCTAAAAATAATGGCCTATCTTTTTTGCCTATTTATTATAACATTTATAACATTGCTACTTTGTTTACCTTTAATATTGAAACCCCGCCTTGAAGATTTTTTAAAAAACCCTCTTGCCTTTTTTGTCGTTTTAGTGTGCCATCTGTGCCATTTTCCTTAAAAGAAATAATTCTTTTTGCCCTTTTTTCGTTGCTTTTGTTTCTTTTTTAACTGCTAAAATATCAACTTATTTCAACCTGAAAATTATTTCTTTCCCAAATTCCTTTTTTTCTCTATTTATTATGGAATTTATGGAATTCGTTCATTAATCATTAATCTGGTTTTTCCGGAGTAACTGCCTGAAAACTGACATATTTCTAACCTTGCCTGGAGCCAGCCCAGACGATAGCCCCGTAAATCCAATTATCCTTTAAACCCTTTTAGGCCCATTAGAGCAGTAAGTCCCCGAGTGACTCCAAAAAACAAAAGCCTCTTTTGCCGACATGAAACGACATCAAATTAAGCGAAATATTTTAGCCCTTCTGTTATCGCTAACCTAATATAATTAAAGGTTTTAGCCTTTTCAGCACCTCATAATTTTCTAATGTATTCTAACCTAAATTACTGACACATTATGACATATCTTTATTCCCGCTTTTGACTGCGTAACGGTTACGCACCAAGCGATACCTTAATTAGTCTTCATTCCTTCTTCTTCTATTTCTACCTGGTGGGAGCCGGTCTTTTTTAGCCTTGTTTCTCGGACCTGTAGTTCTTCTATTGTAATATTAAGATCCTCTATATCCTTTTTTAATTGCTTTATTTTGCTATTTATAATTTATTTCTTCCCGTCAGCTCCAATAGAGCATTTCCTTTTTTTGATCTCTCACCCCAACATTTATTTATCGACTTTGGCCTATATTTCATCTTCTATCCCTTCTTTCCCTTCTAATTAATTGTGGCTAACTTTTACCAAGGCAAATTTTATCCGGTGTTATCAGGCCTTTTTTGATGTAACTGCTAACGGTCCTTTTGCTTTTCTTCAATAGATTGCAGGCTTCAATAAAGGTAAGATCGCTTCTATTTTTCATTAATCCCCCCTGCTATATGTTTGTATTGTTTGTAATAATTGTTCATGAATATCTTAATTACTTCGCTACTATATTTCTTAGACTCTGGTTAATAATTTTAAGGCTCTCATCTATACTGACTAAACTATCCATTATAGTATTTAAGCATAATAATTGTGTGTGTTGAAAATCAGTCAATTTTTCCTGTTCCTTAAGTTTCTCCATTCTTTTTTTAACTGCATCGCTCATTTTATTTCCTCCTTTCTTATCTTAATTTCATGTGATTCTAAATACTTATCAAAATTTGCCTTTAAAAGAAGCTGTCCCTTTTTTATGGGGCTTCACGACTACTAATTGCAAGGCATCGGGTGGAAAATAGCCTTTTTCAACTTTATCCCCCGCAAACCACTGGCATGTAAAGTATTCTCTACCATCATATCCGGCAATTGTCATTGGAGGACCGCCTGATTTAAGTTGCACTGTATCTCCAATTTTTAATTTTTGATTTGATTCACTATTATTCATAAATTTCACCTCCTTACTTAATTTAAATATTTTAATACATACACTTGCTACACCAAATAGATAAACAAAACCGATTATAGAATATCGCCAAATAAAACTGTTAAAAGAAACATTAGGAATTATTTTAAACGGTATAAATAAAGTTAATGTTATACAAATAGCTATAACATAGTGTAAATCCTGCATTTTATCAGTAAAATACTTAGCTTTAGAAAAGTAATGCTTTAATAAGGCCAATAAACCAAAAAAACCAAATACAAAAATAGTTAGTTTATTTAATATGCTTATGATACTAAAACTAAGCATAGTTGAACCCGCCCAATTTTCAGAACCCACAAGGTAATAATATCCTACAAGTAATAATGCTAAAAAACCTACAATTATTAACATAAAGAATATTTTTTTCATTTTTTTTAAACCCCTATTAATTCTACTTTAATTTTGTCCACCCTGTACTTCTAAACCATATTTCACCTGTACCTGTTATTCTGTGTATTCTAAACGGTACCTTACCACCAAGATAATCAGGCATATACCTATAAGGCGTTGGCCAAACATAGATCGCAAACAAGATCACTAATACGATTAGAATTAGTTTTATAATATTATTTATTTCAAGTGCTTTCATTGTCTAAATCCCCCCTTTTTAATTAGAGAATTTAATCAGATAGTCCTAAATTTAAAATCTAAAGCCCTTTTTAAAGAGTCCTGCCCCCCGGAAGAAATACAAAAACCGGAGAGCAGGGTCAGCGGTCCGAAGAACTCTAGAGAGAGAAAGCCGGATCACCGAGATTCGATTCCTTTTATAGATTTTATTAGAAAATAGGATGTGTCCCTATATATTAAACTACTTTCAAACTTATTTAATTATTCTTGTTCATTATATTTTGGATTTTCGTCTTTGATAATTCTTTTTTCCTCTCTTTTCGCACTTTCAATAGATAGTTTTTGTTTAATGGAAAATGTTTCTGCACCAGGTATTGCGTCTTTGCTTCCTGGCAAGTGTTCCTCTAATCTCTTTAGAACCCTGCTCTTTTTGGCAATTCCTGTATAGACATTTTTCCCCGCTGAATTTTTAATTTTGTATATTATGGGTTTATCTGCCGGGATTTTGTCAATATTTCTTTTGGTAAAGCTGCCCTTATGAGAAAATTTATTCATTGTGTTTCATCTCCTTTCAAAAGAAGTTAATTTAAATAGGGACACATCAATAAAACTATTATTAATTTACTTTTCATTTTTCATTTATCCCCCGTTTAATATTTTATTCGGTATCCGTTCAGAATACCCCAAAATAACGCCCCTGATCGCCCTGTTAGCGTTTCTTTATCCTTAATGGTATGGAATTTACCAACCCCTTTTTTAGCCTCGAATCCTGAAAATAGTTATAAGCCATATGATATAAGGCTTTTTCGTTGATTTCCGCTTAGATGGGCCAAAATAAAAGCTAATATAAGGCGTTTTAAGGGGGGTATAGAAAACCCCGCTTGTCTTTATGCCTTTTATTTGGCCTTTTTGGTTAAAAACTTGCACCTATTAAAGCCCAAAGCTATTAATAACTTCTTTGTTTTCGTCGTCGTTGATTCCTATATACCGGAAAGTTACTTTGATATTCCGGTGATTTAATAGGTTAGAGATCCGTTCAATACTTACGCCCTGCATTCTCATGTGATAACCAAAGGTTTTTCGTAGTGTATGGCCCCCAACCTTGCAGTCAAGGCCAACGTCTTTACACCATTTATTTATTAACTGATACGCCCGGACCCTGGTAATAGGTTTATTTTCTTTTGATTTCTCGTTAGTGAATAGGTATTGGTCCAGGTTGAATATTCCGGTCTTTTTAATATAATAGTTTAAGGCCTCTTTAATCTGTTTATTAAAGAATACTTTTCGGGTCTTTCCGGTTTTTTGCTCTTTGATAGTTAAATAATCTCTTAAATTCCCCTTATGATCCTTAACAGCTGCAAGTTTTAGGGATAATATATCCCCGATTCTCAAGCCGGAGTTAATACCAAAAACGAATATTAAATAATCCCGGGGATTCTTTTGCCGGTATAGATTCCCCTTTATCTGCTTTATTTGATTTTCTGATCTTATCGGTTCAACTATATTCACATTAAGCACCCCCATGTTTTATTTTATCTATCTGACAAAATTATAACATAAGTTAAATAAAATGTCAAATAATTATATCGTTTTTTTCTATATTCCCCGAAAGCCTTATTTTATATAGGTTTTTATATTTTACACTTTAACCCTTTTGTTAAATATTAATAATTCCCCGGAGTGATCCTATCCCTCGGGTCAGTCAAGAAATTAAAAAATAATTTTTGCTATCTTTTTTCCCTTTATTTAGCGCTTTTACTTAACAAAATTTGCCAAACTTAAAAACCCATATAAACCCTCTTTAAATCAATATCTCAAAAATAGGCAATATAGCAACCCCCCTTCAATGCGTACCACCAGCGCCCCCTTAAAAGACCCCCCCCTTAAAAGCTAAAATTCTGCGTCTTTTTTTCTCTCCTTTCCTCGAATTCATCGAAATACCCTTTTTGTCTGTTTTTCTTTCATCTCTTCCATTGCTTTGCTTTTTCTCTCTCCCGGTGTTTTATGATCATAACTGTATTTTGACCCTTCTAATCTCATCTAATAACATGACCGCCCGCTCTCATTTTCTTTTACTTAGAAGTATAATTGAAAGCATTTACACACATAACACCGATTTTTGGGTAACTGAAGGATCGTTCTCCGGATAAAAAAAAGAGGGTTCCCCCCCCTAATTAGTCTACTATATTCTACTATAATTTTTTTTCTTTATCTCTTAAAAAGGTATAGCTATAAGGTTTTTGATATAGTCAGGCTATTTTATAATTTACGAAAAATTTTAATCAGGATCAGAATTAAAAAATAGCCCTTGTTTTTTAGATATGTATAAAGACAAGCTATCCCTTAAAAATAAAAAATATTCGCCAATAAAGATACTCTACGTCCGTTAAAAGGGTATTCCTGGAGAATTAAAGAGGTTTTATTTAATTAGTGAAGAATTGAAAAAGAGATCGCTTTTCTGTGGCCGGAATAAAAAAGTAAGATAGTTTATTTTAGAGGTGCTTATACTCCTGAAATTTAAAATCTAAGTGCCTTTATACCCTTGTTATCTGCTTGCCAACCATCACCCCCCTTATGATTGCCTATTAAATTTTTTCTATACTTGTAAACCCCTTATAGAAGATTGTTTCATTATTAAAATCCCTATATAAAAGACCCCTTTGTTAAGCGGTAGATAAGCGCCTTCCTTTTTGTGCTTTTTTCTTTGGATTCTTTGCATTTTATTGGTTAAATTTTCTGCCTGGCTATCCTACCCCTG
>SDBS01004120.1_pt1 | contig 14250 bp, 13 predicted proteins | sample 2277091 | NCBI WGS metagenome assembly SDBS01 (sample SAMN10404972, study PRJNA504765) | marine sediment metagenome | isolation source: marine sediment core GS10_PC15, 163 cmbsf | place: Arctic Ocean: Southern Knipovich Ridge | collected 2010
GTATAGGCCGTTACAGTGATTTTATAAATTCCCGATAAACTTTTCCAGCCGAAATCAGCCAATGCCAATGTTGTTTGCCGAGAAATCTTAATTTGTGTTTCGTTTTGATGACGATTCCTTTTGACCAACCGGGCCGCCATCTGAATAATTTGTTTCCGGTTCGGCAAATCGTTATCGTTGGAATGTCTAAGTTTGATGCGAGATGTCCAACGCCAGAATCTGTTCCGATCATATAGCCAGATTCATAAACAAATTTACCAAGATCACTTAAAGTCGGAAATTCAGGTACTGAAAACTCATGTTGAGAGATCTTCTCCCAGTCTTTTTGTTCGTTCGGCGAAACAGTAAAGACAGGATCAAACCCGTTGTTTTTAAGCTTTCTAGCGAGCGCAAGAAATTTATGTGGCGGCCAGTTTTTGACAGGATTGCTGCTTGTCGGATGAATAATAATACGTTTTGAAAATTTCTTATGGGTTAAGTTGGGTAAAGGTACTATGCCATTATCGTGAGTGATATTTTTCAAATGCAAAATATCATCACAGAATTTTGCAACTCGATTAATCATCGGGGCATTTTTATCAAGCCTTCCAATATGAACCCCCGAGCCTTTTGTAAGTGGCAATAATTTTTGTAATTTTTCAGCATCATGAATAGTTGTTTTTAAATCATCGGTTTGATTATAGATAAGTCGATTATCAAATTCAGCCATACAGAAAAACACGAATTTTTTGGAAAGCTTGTGAAAATCTTTTTCGTCAGCATCTTTTGTTACGTCGGAATAAGCATCAGAAAGCACAAGATCAAATTGATCAAAAGATTGCAGTAAATCAGTTTTAGGATAGGGCAGAATAGTAAAGTTAGGGAACCAATCATTGAGTTGTGAAATTGGATTGCTAAATATTGTCACGTCAAAGTTGTTAATCGCAAGGTTATTGGCAAGAACGAGTGAAATAAGCCCATCACCAACACCCCGAGAAGCAGCAATTGCAATTTTTACCATTATCATTCCTTCATAATGCAAAAAAATTAATTTAACACCAGAACAAGCGTTTGGGGGTGTTTTTACAAGCTAATCGTATTCAATCTCACCACGTAGTTGGAATCGAGAAGCTAATTGCAATGTTTTCTTTAGTGGTTTTATCCCGTCAGAGTTGCTCGATGAATGAATGGCAGCAGCGGCGGTTGCAGTAGCAAGTTTTAAAATGTCTTCTGTTTCCCAATCATCATGCATGCCAGCCATAATACCAGCGCAAAAAGCATCACCCGCGCCACATGCGGCTTTAAAAAACGTATTTGGAATTGCTAATGATGGATACCAAATTCCTTTGCGTTCTTTAGTAAGCCAGTAAGCTCCTTCAGGCATATGAATAATGACATTTTGCAAAACACCATGATCCATAATTGCATGGGTGGCTTTTTTTAGATTCGACAATATTAAATCGCCATTTTTCTTTCTGACTGGGATTTTCGTAATTTTTTGTGCTTCGAGTTCGTTAATGACAAAGTGGTCAACATAAGGAAGACAAGGCAATACAACGGAGTCATATCTTTGTGAGCTTTCAGTTGCAATATCAACAACAGTTTGCATGCCAGTTTTTGATTTTACATTATGTAATAAATGAGCGGCTGAAATGCCATATTTTTTGCTTGGTTTTTCAAGGCCGTCCATTAAAAGTAAATGTCCTAAATAAAATATTTTTGTGTCTCGTTTTTTTAACTCATCGATCGGAACATGTTGACGAACAAATTTGCTGTTAACGCCACGATAATGGAACATTGTACGCATACCGCTTTGTTCCATCGTCATCACATCAGTATAACTCGTCGTCTCACCTGGCATAACATGTAAGAATTCAGTGTTGATTTTTTTCTCTGAGCACATCTTTAAGATGTGACGGCTAGCAGGATCATCACCAACACAACCGATACCATAGCACGGAAAATCAACTTCCAAGTTAGCAAGATCAACTAATATATTAAATGGAGCGCCGCCATTTGTGATAAATTCAATGCTAATGTTTGAAAGCTCAGATAGATTAGGCCAATTATCAATAAACTTAATATGATCTAAGACCCAATGACCCGCGCACGCAATTCCTCTCATTTTTTATTTCCTGTTATTTAAGCCTCAGATTGATGTGAGGACATGATTTTATCATGAATGAATTTCACAATTTCAGTTTGATTAATATGTTGGGCTTCTTGATCCCGTCGTCCTTTGTATTCGATGGTTCCCTTGTCTAAGCCTTTTTCACTAATGACTAAACGATGAGGAATACCAATTAATTCCAAATCTGCAAACTTAACTCCTGGTCTTTCATTTCGATCATCAAAAAGAACTTCAAAGCCTGCGCCTGATAATTTTTCATATAGAGATTCTGAGGCAAGCCGTACGCGCTCTGATTTATTTGCAAAGAGTGAGACAAGTGCAATTTGAAATGGCGCCATTGGTTCTGGCCAGATAATGCCTTTTTCATCATGATTTTGTTCGATTGCGGCAGCAACAGTACGTGAAATGCCAATGCCATAGCATCCCATCACAAGTGGAATTTTATCACCGTTTTCATTTAATACGGTGGCCTTCATGGAGTCGCTATATTTTGTGCCAAGTTGAAAAATTTGTCCTACTTCAATGCCACGAGCAAATTTTAAATGGCCTTTGCCATCGGGACTTAGATCGCCTTCGATCACATTTCGAATATCAACAACATCTGTCCATTTTGCATCACGATTCCAATTAACATTGATAAAATGTTTTTCTTCTTGGTTAGCACCACAACAGAAATTGACAACTTCAGCCGCATCACGATCAACAAGAATTGGCATATCAAGCTTTACAGGTCCGAGTGATCCAAAAGAACAGCCTAATTGTTTTTGAGCTTGGCTTTCTTCTACAAAAGTTAATGGTGCCGCGATCTGCGAAAGCTTTTCGGCCTTTGTTGGATTTAAAATGTGATCGCCTCGTAAAATGAGTGCAACAATAGGAGTGTCTGTGCCGCGAACAAGTAGCGTTTTGACGGTCTTTTCAGCAGGCATTTTGAGAAACTTACAAACAGCCTCAATAGTTTTAGAATTAGGTGTATCAACAGTTTCAAGTGGCAATTCTTTTTCAGCGTTTTTCTTCGGCGAATGTTGATTTGTTGCGGTATCAATATTTGCCGCATAATCGCTTTGGTCGCTGTATGCAATTAAATCTTCACCTGATTGGGCAAGGACTTGAAACTCTTGCGAGAGATTGCCGCCAATTGCGCCGGTATCTGCATAAACAGCCCTGAAATCGAGGCCGAGACGTGAAAAAATTCGATTATATGCTTCATACATTGCATTGTAAGTTTGTTGGAGAGAATCAGTGTCAATATGAAAGGAATAAGCGTCTTTCATAAGAAATTCTCTAGCGCGCATGACGCCAAATCTTGGTCGAATTTCATCGCGGAATTTGGTTTGGATTTGGTAAAGCGTCAAAGGTAATTGTTTGTAGCTATGGATTTCGCGGCGTGCAAGGTCAGTAATGACTTCTTCGTGTGTTGGGCCATAACAAAATCGATTTTCATGCCGATCAGTGATTCTTAATAATTCTGCACCATATTTTTCCCAGCGAGCACTTTCTTCCCAGAGTTCTGCCGGCTGAATGGATGGCATTAAGATTTCTTGTGCATCAATTCGGTCCATTTCTTCGCGAACGATGTTTTCAACTTTTCTTAAAACACGCAATCCTAGAGGCAACCATGAGTAAATGCCTGAGCCGAGTTTTCGAATCATACCCGCGCGCAACATCAGCTGATGGCTGATAAGCTCAGCATCAGAAGGCGTTTCTTTTAACGTCGCTAGTAAAAATTGACTGACTCGCATGGATTTGCCTTGCCTCTTTCACGAACCGCGCATTCTAACGACTAAATCATACAATTTATAGGTGAATAAGCCAAATAATTCAAAAAAAAGCATTTGAAGGTTGGTCGAGCCATGGTTGGTCAAGAAATGATCAGATCCGGGCTTGGTTTGGTTGCATATTTTGCAATGGTATTAAACCTAGAAACCGCAGTTGTATTACACTTACTGGCGCAACATCTTGATTCATCTGGCTATATCAAAATTTGACTTATCACCAATTAGGTGACAACGTAAATTTTGATTACGCCATCTAAATCAATCTGTTACACCAGATAAGCGCGTCCAACCGCGGTTTCTAGGTTAAAAGTAAATTGATTCGTTATTTAGAAGTTGTGGCTAATGATATTAATTTGGATTAATATTACCATCCGTTTGTTTGCGCTTTTTTTCAAAACTTCATCTTTCGCTAATAGAAGTTAAAAAATAGCTTTTTTAACTCTATTTTCATTCTCTTAAGAAACTCTTAATAAATCCTTAATATTGCTTTGTTAGTCTGAGTCATCATTCTTCAATCTAAGGAGACTAATAATGAAGTTAATTTTTGTGCGCCACGGTCGAAGCGTGGCTAATGATCGAGATATTTTTTCAAATCGTGTTGATCAAAAAATTCAGCATCCATTAACTGAGCTTGGAATACGGCAAGCAGACATTGTTGCTAACACTTTAACTATGCAAAATGTGACGGCAATTTATGCAAGTCCGATTTTCAGAGCACAGCAAACCGCTAAAGCTGTTTCAAAAAAACTTGGTCTGCCAATTATGACAGAAGATGGCTTACGTGAATTTGATTTAGGTGAGCTTGAAAGAAACTCCGATACAGCAAGTTGGGATCGTTATCATACTCTAGTCGATGATTGGTTTTTAAGAGGCCAGTATGATGCGAAAATTCCTGATTATGAGGGAGAGGATTATAGTGAAAGTTTTAATGATATTAAAAATCGATTTGTTCCGTTGATTAATAAAATAAAACAAACGCATGGTGCTAATGATGTGATTGTCTTGGTTGGACATGGTGGAACTTATAAGTGCATGTTGCCACTCGTGCTGGATAATATTGGAAAAGATATCGTTCAATATGGCAAGATCGATAATACGGATTGTGTGATTGCTGAAACTGATTTACGTGGAAAATTGATTTGTACTTCGTGGTGTGGCACGAACATTGTATCTGCTCATGATACCAATTTTTTTACACAACCAAAGTACGATGAAAATTTTAATAATATACGCAAAGTTGAGTTTGAAATATTATTTGCAAAGCTTATTGAGGAAAGTGATTCAGTTTTAATTCATCGGCAGTTAAATCAAATATTGTCATTGGTCAAATATCATTTTGAGCCATATTTGCGTGAGGTTGTGGATGAGAATTCCGCTTCTTCGGTCGCCAAAGAAATTTATGATAAGATCCGTTTGGATTTTGATCATGATAGTTTTAATTTAGGCTCATATGGATCGGAACCTAAGGAATTTGTCGATTGGCTTCTCGCTAGATTGTCGATCCAGTCCAATAATGATTTGTATTTTAAAATTAGAATGTGTTTAACGGCAGAAAGACTTTATTTTGCCGTGTTAAATCAAGATAATTATCAAGCGATCAGAAAAGAACTATTATTACCGGAAGAAAAAGTTAATGATGAATATAAACTGGTTGACAGAGATGATTACTTTTCTAATCAGACTCGAGAACGAATTTCTCGTGATCCTCGTCATCGCACCGATAATCCAGATAACTCAGCAGTTGAGCGTTATCAGAATGCGATTACCCAAACGACACTGTTTGGTCCTGTGCCAAGAGAAAGTTGCTGTTATAAGCCCACATTTTCCTTAAGCCCGCATGCTCGAGGCATGGATCGGTTTCGTGCGATAGAATATCATGATGAAAGTCAAAATACGTTAGTTTCTCATGCGCGATATGACCTTGATATGCCATTGGCATGTTCAAGATCACAATCAGTTCGGCATGCTTTACAGCTTTGTAAATTAGTTATTGGGTTAAATAAGTTAGATTATCATTATTTCTTTTTAGCTCAGACAGCTTATCTTGTTACCGCTGGACATCATACTTTTCACGAATGTGCTTATGTTGCAAATCAAGCAGGGCTTCACTATAAAGAAGGAAATTATGCATCAATTTTACCAGGCGATTTTATTGAAGAAAACAAAGCGGCTTTGCAGGAATTGCAAAAACAATTTCCGGAGTTGTTAAAAATTAATTTTGATGCGCTTGATGAAGATTCGCGTCAAACTAAAATACCGTCATTAAGAACAGCCTAATGGCGCTTCGAGAAATTCAAAATTTTAACAATGTCATCCCGCATTCTTTCCCTTGGGATCTAATAAAAACAATAAGTTAAGAAAAATCCTGCGGTCTAGCTGCTGGATGACGATAGAAGAAAACAAGAAGTTACGAGATATTGTTTTTTTGTTTGGCTGTTGAGTAAATATAGCTGTGGCATCATATTGATCGTTTATGTATAATCCTAACTCCCTTGAATTCACTGGAGTTTTTATGCCCATTTATGAATATGAATGTGAAAAATGTCACCATCGTTTTGAAAAAATTCAAAGTTTTAGCGATGAGCCTCTGCATGATTGCCCAAGTTGTGGTAAATCAGCATTAAAAAAATGCATCTCAATACCTAATTTTCAACTTAAGGGTTCTGGGTGGTATGAGACTGATTTTAAAAAACAACCGACCCCAGATGCAAAAAAAGTGGATAAACAGCCAAAGAGTGCCGGTGAGGCAAAAGGCGATAACAATAAAACAAAAGAAAAAAACATCACCAAAGATAGTGGATGATAGCGGTGATATTACCGTCATTCCGCGGCTTGACCGCAGGATCTAATAGAGACATTATGTGGTGACGGATATAAAAGGATTAAAATTATGATGGCAATGATTCGACGATATTTACTTTCAGGCTTGATTGTTTGGTTGCCGATCTGGGTGACCTTCTTGGTATTAAATTTTTTAGTCAAGATTATGGATGGTTCCTTAAGGTTGATACCAACTGCTTATCAGCCTGATTATTTGCTTGGATTTCATATTCCAGGATTAGGGATCTTGTTCATGCTGATTATTTTATTTTTAACTGGCATGTTGGTTGCTAATTTTTTAGGTCGGAAATTTGTGGATGGTTGGAATCGATTAATTGGTCGTATACCGCTTGTACGTTCAATCTATTTAGGTGTCCAGCAAATTATTACTACAATTATCAGCCCCAAAGGCAAGGCGTTTCGTAAAGTCTTGCTCGTTGAATATCCTAGGAAAGGTATGTGGAGTATTGCATTTCAGACGAGCGATGCTTGTAGTGAAGTGATCAATGAAGTTGGTCAGCCAATGGTTAGTATTTTTATTCCGACAACACCAAATCCGACCTCTGGTTTCTTGATGATGGTGCCAAAATCGGAGGCACAAGAATTGAAAATGTCAGTTGATCAGGCGCTCAAGTTTGTTATTTCATTAGGTGTGGTTCAGCCGACAAAAGCTAAGAGCCGTGCAATCAATCCAACAGAAGAAGGTTAGTTGTAATGGAGAAAATATTTGATGAAACCACTGCTATGCGTAGCCATTATTGCGGCAGTGTGATAGGAGAAAATGTTGAAGAGAAAGTTAAATTATGTGGCTGGGTACACAAGCGTCGTGATCTAGGCGGTTTAATTTTTGTTGATCTTCGTGATCGTACGGGACTCGTGCAAATTGTTTTTGACCCTGATAAGAAAGATTTATTTAAAAAGGCCGAACAAATTCGTCACGAATATGTTGTGCAAGTTGAGGGTGTTGTTAAGTCGCGCCCCGAAGGAATGAAAAATAAAAATTTAATGACAGGCGCGGTTGAAATTCATATTGATAACATGACGATATTAAATAAAGCAAAAACATTGCCTTTCCCGATTGAAGAATATGTGCCAGTTGGAGAAGAATCACGGTTGAAATATCGGTATCTCGATTTACGTCGGCCTGAAATGTTTGAGCGACTTTATATGCGTGCACAAGTTGCCTTTGCAATACGAGAATTTTTAACAGCAAAAGGTTTTATCGAAGTTGAAACGCCGATGATGACAAAAGCGACACCTGAGGGTGCTCGTGATTATCTGGTGCCGAGCCGCGTTCATCCTGGCGAATTTTATGCGCTTCCTCAGTCACCTCAGTTATTTAAGCAATTGTTGATGATAGCCGGTTTTGATCGTTATTTTCAATTACCAAAATGCATGCGCGACGAAGATTTTCGTGCAGATCGGCAAATGGAATTTACACAGCTAGATATTGAAATGACTTTTGTCGATGAAAAAGATATCCAAGATTTGGCTGAAGGTGTGATGCAATATGTTTTTCAAAACGTTTTAAATGTTGATCTTGAACCCTTTCCACGTGTGACATATGCCGAAGCAATTCGGCGATTTGGTTGTGATAAACCCGATCTTCGAAATCCTCTTGAGCTTTTTGATGTTGCTGATCTTGTTAAAAACACTGAATTTAAAGTATTTTCACAGGCTGCCAACGATTTGCGTGGGCGGGTTGCTGCTATTTGTGTGCCAAACGGTGCAACATTAAGTCGTAAACAAGTTGATGAGTATGGTGCCTTTGCTTCAAAATATGGCGCAAAAGGATTGGCGATAATTAAAGTTAATGATATTGATGCTGGCATCGCTGGTTTGCAATCATCCATTTTAAAATTCTTGCCAGAAAATGTTGTGCTTGAAATTTTACAACGAGTCGATGCAAAATCAGGTGATATGATTTTCTTTTGTGCTGACAAGGCAAAAATTGTTAATGATTCGATGAGTGCATTGCGAAATAAGTTTGGTAAAGATTTTAAATTAATAGCTGAGGGTTGGGCTTTTTTGTGGGTGACTGATTTCCCCATGTTTGAATTAACGGAAAAAGGTTTCACACCATTGCATCATCCATTTACGGCAGCACATACAGACGACATTAATGAAATTGAAAAAGATCCTGAGGCAGCATTATCGCGCGCTTATGATATGGTGCTAAATGGTTCTGAACTGGGAAGCGGTTCTATCCGAATAAATAATTTTGAGATGCAGCAAGAAGTGTTTAAATTGTTAGGAATCGATGAAAAAGAAGCTCAAGAAAAATTTGGATTTTTATTAGAAGCAATGCAGTATGGTTGTCCACCACATGGTGGAATTGCGCTTGGGTTAGATCGAATTGTTATGTTGATGGCGGGTGTTGACTCTATTCGCGATATTATTGCCTTTCCAAAGTCGGCAAAAGCACAGTGTTTATTAACATCCGCGCCATCTCCTGTGACAAAAGAACAGTTGGAAGAGTTGCATATTAGGATTGATGATTGACGAACATAAAAAATTATCGAGGAACCAATGGCCGGACATAGTAAATGGGCTAATATTAAATTTAAAAAAGCTGCGCAAGATAAAAAGCGTGGTAAAATTTTTACAAAATTAATTCGTGAAATTACGGTTGCTGCGCGAATGGGCGGTGGTGATATTGATACTAATCCACGATTGCGATTGGCTGTTGATAAAGCGTTGTCTGCAAACATGACGCGAGACACGGTCGATCGAGCAGTTAAACGAGGTGCTGGTGGTCTCGAAGGTGAAAACGTCGAGGAAATTATGTATGAGGGCTATGGTCCAGCAGGCGTTGCCGTTTTGGTGAACTCTTTAACTGATAACCGTAATCGCACGGTCGCAGAAGTGCGACATGCTTTTACAAAGTCCGGTGGTAATTTAGGTACAAGTGGTTCAGTCGCTTATTTGTTTTCAAAACAGGGTGAGCTTGCGTTTGCACCCGGGGCTGATGAAAACAAAGTGATGGATGTTGCGATTGAGGTAGGCGCAGATGATGTATCGGTTGATGAAGATAAGTCAATTACGGTGATTACAACACCTGAAAATTTTGAATCAGTTAAGACATCAATGATTGCAGCAGGTTTTACACCAGATGATTCTGAAATCACGATGAGCGCATCAACTAAAGTATCGATTAATGATAAAGATACGGCTGAAAAATTGTTGCGATTAATTGATATGCTCGAAGATCTTGATGATGTTCAAGAAGTTTATAGTAATGCAGACATTTCAGGTGAAGTGTTATCTACTTTGGAATAATATGATATGTCAAAGTCAACGCAAAAGCATTGGGACAAGGTGTTTTTAAAAACGGAAGAATCAAAGCTGGGCTGGTATGAGAAAGAATCAACGCAAACATTAGAATTACTCAAACAAATTCCTGCGTTAGATGGTTTGACAATATTTATTGCCGGTGCAGGCACTTCAGGTTTAATTGAGTCCCTTGTTAATAAGGGAGCTCGGTTAATTCTAAATGACATCAGTGATGAAGCCATATGCCGAGTAAAGGCGCGATTACAAGATCAGTCTCAAGAAATTCGCTGGCTTTGCCAAGATATTTCTCAGCCAATCGAAAATTTAACTTCATCAGTAGATGTTTGGATAGATAGAGCAGTGTTACACTTTTTACTGGATGACAACGATGTAAAAAGTTATTTCGAAAGTGTTAAGTCGGCTTTAAAAATCGGCGGTTATATCTTATTTGCAGAATTTTCAAAATCTGGCGCTAAAAAATGTGCTGGCTTAAAGCTTCATCAGTACTCGCATGAAGAATTATCAGAAAATTTAGGTTCTTCATTCAAGCTCATTTCACAGTTTGATTATACCTATATTAATCCATATGGTGATCCTCGCCCCTATATTTATGCTCTCTTCAAAAGAGAAGAATAAAGCCTTCTTTTCAAGCTTCTTCATGAATTAGCGCTGGTTAAACTTTGTTTAGTATGCGATATTTAAGATCTCTTGCGGGATGATGACATTAATTCGCCGCAGGAAAGCAATGTAAAAAACGGAAAAATTCCAATGCTCCAAATCAGTGAAAAAAACTATAAATGGTGGATCACAGCTACGATGGGATTGATCATCTTTATTTTATGTGTCGACTGGACGATCGTTAGTTTGGCCCTTCCGACGATTGCAGTGAACCTTCATTCAACACTTTCTGGTCTTCAATGGATTCTTAATGGTTATGCGCTAACATCCGCAATGTTTATGATTTTGGGCGGCAAGCTTGCAGATCAATATGGTAAGCGCGTTATCATGATTTTAGGTGTTTTTATTTTTACGTTGTCGGTTGGCATCGCAGGTATAGCACCGAATGAATGGGTGTTGATTCTTTGTCGATGTATCCAAGGTATTGGTGCATCATTTAGCTTGCCTTTAGCAATACTTTTTATATTTAAAGCTTTTCCTGAAGATCGCAGAGGTTTCGCCATTGGAATCGTTGGTAGTATTGCTGGTTTTTCACTTGCCTTGGGGCCGACATTGGGTGGATTTATTTTGCATTGGTTAAGTTGGCGTTGGGTGTTTTTTGTGAATGTGCCTGTTGGTATTGTTTGTATTTTTATGGCGCTTTTGGTTTGTCGGCCAGATGAATTATTACATCAAGACAAAAAAATTGATTTTGTCGGTGTTATTATTTTATCAGTAGGTTTGTTGGGAGTAACGCTTGCATTAAATGAAGCGAATAAATGGGGTTTTTCAACTTTATTTTGGTTGTGTTTTCTGGGCGGTGTTTTTTGTTTAGTTATCTTTCCGTTGATTGAGAAGTATATTTCTTCGCCGTTAATCGATATCGATGTGCTTAAGAATAAAAGTTTTCTATCAACAAGTTTTATTCGTATGCTAATTCAATTTGAGTTTGGTGTGTTTGGTTTGGTTGTTATATTGTATTTGCAAAACATTCTTGGGTTTTCACCGATGAAATCTGGCGTTTTGTTGCTATTTACGACCGTGATTATTGGAGTTATTTCGCCATTTTCTGGTCGAATGGTTGATACATTTGGCGGCAATAGAATGATTGCAGTTGGTGTTTTTATTATGGGTGTTTCAAATATTTTATTTGCAAGGCTTGGCGCATCTCCCTCTATTTTAGTGTTAGGCATCCCTTTGTTTTTGATTGGAGCAGGAATAAGTTTTGCAATGCCTGGCACAGTAAATATCGCTTTATCTTCAATATCTGAAAAGCAATCCAATGTTGCGACCGGCATATTTTATACGATTGGTTTTTTGGGTGGCGCAATTGGCATCGCGGTGTCAGGTATTATGTTGTCTGTATTAAGCGTCAAGCGATTGCAGGCAGATTTAATCAACCAAGGAATTCATCTTTCAAAAGCGCATTGGCAAACTTTGTTAGATGCGGCTAATGGCTCGCACCCTGTTAATCGGTTGTCGTATTATTTTCCGATAAAAATGGTACAAAAGCTTGTTCCCATAGTGAAGCATGCTTTTTTACATGCTTATTCAGAAATAATGTTGCTATGTGCGTTTTTTATGTTGTTATCACTTATGATGTCGGTTTTAATTGTAAAATGCAGTCAGAGGAAAGTATGATAATTTTGGGGATTGATCCCGGTTCAAACATTACAGGTTATGGTGTTATTCGTGTAGAGAAGGGTGAGCATGAATATATTGCCAGTGGTTGTATTCGTGTGACAGAGAAAGCATTAAGTCAAAGACTCGAGCAAGTGTTTGCAGGAATTCGAGAAGTTGCAGGTTTATATTGCCCAGCCGAAGCAGCCATCGAACAAGTATTTGTTCATCAAAATCCAAATACTGCATTGAAATTAGGGCAAGCGAGAGGAGCTGCAATCGTTGCCGCTTCTTTAAGTGGCTTAAGTGTTGCAGAATATTCAGCGAAACAAGTTAAAAGCGCAGTTGTCGGTTATGGTGCGGCGAGTAAAGATCAAGTACAATCGATGATATGCCAGTTGTTAAAATTATCTGAAAAACCGCAAGAAGATGCGGCCGATGCGTTAGCTGTGGCGATATGTCATGCGAATACGACAAAATATGTTGCATCAGAGCGAAATTGATCTTGTCTCTTTAGATGAACATGTTAAATGACTATGGTGATATTATGACTGTAACTACAATACCTGCCGGCGAATTTAAAGCAAAATGCTTGCATGTGATAGATGATGTGAATAAAAAGAGGCAAACTGTTCTTGTGACAAAGCGAGGGAAGCCTGTTGCTAAAATCATACCAATTCAAACTGAAAGAAAAAACATTTTTGGCTGTATGAAAGGTACAGCGACGATCAAAGGCGATCTTACCAAGCCAATCGATCTGGGCTGGGAAATCAATGAGTGATAATAATGAGTTATAATGAAGTATTGTTAAATGCGCATATTTGGTGTGGGTTAGGTGCTGGGTATTAAGAGCGAATGTCTCCACTTGCTCCCGTCATTCCCGGGACGAGCGCCAAGCGAGCAACCGGGAATCCATATTCCAGAGGCTAAAATTAAAAGCTTCGATATTGGGGCAAAGCAGTTTAGAATATTCATTAGAAAAGTCAAGATTAGGAGATTCATGACATGATCGGAAGTTTACGAGGAACAATTGCAGAAAAACATCCGCCGGTTTTATTGATTGATGTCAATGGCGTGGGTTATGAAGTGTTGGCATCGATGAATACGTTTTATCAATTACCCGATGTTGGTCAAGAAATCACATTGTGTACCCATCTTGTTGTGCGCGAAGATGCATTAATTTTATATGGTTTTCATGAAGTACGAGAACGAATGTTGTTTCGTACTTTAATTAAAATTAACGGCGTTGGGCCAAAAATGGCGTTAGCAATTTTATCGAGTGTTGATCCAGATGCGTTTGTTATTTGTGTAAATCAAAATGACATCGCAAGTCTTACGCGAATTCCTGGTGTTGGTAAAAAAACGGCAGAACGTTTGATTGTCGAAATGCGTGATCGTTTAAGCGATTGGCAAATGCGTGATATGCATTTGTCAGAATCAGATGTAAAGTCAGATTCAATAACAGGCGCTACACAAGATGCCATCAGCGCGTTAATCGCACTGGGTTACAAAGCACAAGAAGCAAGCCGGCTTATTTCAAAAATGGCGAGTCAGAATTTGTCGAGTGAAGAAATGATTCGGATGGCGTTAAAGTCGATATCTTAAGCATCATTTTTTTACATAGAAGTCTTGATCAAAAGTGCTAAACAAGGCATTATAAAAAAATAAGCGCCAAACAAGAAAAAGCACGTTTGGCGCTTATTTCTTATTGTGGCATTAAGGGTGGTTAGATGTCTGACGCCTTTTATTTCGAAATTTATTGATTGAAAAAAGCATTAGGCCTGTCGACAGGAGTATTGTCTTTGCTTATATTCATGTAATTTTCTTCTGTGGGTTTGTGTGGATCACTGAAAAAAGTTGAGCTGTTGTTGAGAGCTTGCTGGGGATTAAGAATATTCAAAAGTCCTTGGCGAGTTTCGGGAGTAAGTTCGATTGGTATAAATTTTTTCCGATCTGATAGTTCAAATGTTTTTAGGTCTAATACTCGTCCATTCA
>SDBS01004121.1_pt1 | contig 14247 bp, 15 predicted proteins | sample 2277091 | NCBI WGS metagenome assembly SDBS01 (sample SAMN10404972, study PRJNA504765) | marine sediment metagenome | isolation source: marine sediment core GS10_PC15, 163 cmbsf | place: Arctic Ocean: Southern Knipovich Ridge | collected 2010
AGGGATTCGAGAAACTTATATGTGGATGCAAAAATACATAGAGCAGACATCGCTATGATTGAAGGCGTAGAGATCACTGAGCTTAAAGTAATCGAAGACGAGCGCGGCAGCATTCGCCACATGATGAAGTGCGACACCGATCCATTCATTCAGTTCGGAGAGATTTACTTCTCGACCATCAAGCGGGGAGTGGTAAAGGCCTGGCACCTGCACAAAGAGATGTGGCTCAATTACGCCTGCATTCGCGGCGAGGTGATGGTTGGCCTATTCGATCTTCGATCAGGGAGTCCGACCTTTGGAGAGCAGTGGAAGATTGTCCTGGCGGACAGCGGCCCCAACTACAGGCTGCTCACGATCCCGCCAAATGTTTGGAATGGATTTCGGCAAAGCCTAGACATGCAGAAGGACGCAATGCTTGACGAAGCCTGGATCGCCAACTGTGCCACTTTGCCTCACGACCCAGACGAGATCATAAGAATGGACCCGAAGGATTTTCCCGCGGAGTTTGATTGGGGACCATACGAGGTGGCCGGATGATGAAACCTATCAGGGTCTTCATTATGACGGGCGGAGAGGGAACCAGATGGACCGATGGACTGTATCGGAATAAACTTTTCGACACGCTGCCTCACTATAAGCAGGCCATGATTGTGGGCAGAATGCCGGAGATGTCTGAGCGACAGCGGAGCATTGCGGAATCCATACTGGCGGGTCAAGAGGAAGAGACGATCTTTCACCGAACGATCAGGATGGTGATCGAGGCCGGATTCGACATTAGAGAAATTATGGTCGTGGGCCAACGCGGAATGTGGAAACAGCCTGGCGACGGTCGCCAATTCAAGGGCGTGGACATATCCATAGAGGGAGAAGACCCAGTATCTCTTCTCGGCGGGATAATGACGATCATGCCGCTATGGGAAACCGACAGAACCATCGTGCTCCTGGGGGACGTGGTTTTCTCCTACAAGGCGCTCGATCTAATATTGAATACCCAACAGCCCGTCTCATTCCTGGGACGGCCAGGCTCAAATCCAGTGATCGGGAAAGAGGCGGCTGAGCTTTTTGGCTTCTCCGTTTCCAAAGAGATGTACGGAATTATTAAAGATCATTGTTCTCGAATGACGGTCAGGGGAGCGGTCGTCAATTATCCGCCAAAGCTCTGGGCTCTCTATCGTCTCGTGTGCGGCTTCGGGCACGACGATTGTAGGTACGAAGACAAGATACTGCTCAACCCCCAGGACTACACGGACGACCTGGATTCGGTTGAAGAGTACCAGCAATTCTGGCTGGGAATGTGCGCGGAGGCGCTTAGTGACAATGCTCCTAATAGTTAATTGCAAATCCATCTACGGCTCAGACATACCTGAGTTGTCAGACGCCCTGAAGCGCATGGGCCATGAGATCGCGGTGATTGGCGGGCCAATGGATCAGGCAGTAGGGGACATCGCCCGAGCCAGGTCCATATTGGGCACAGAGAATTCCGAGGTGGCCGAGATGAGCACAGTTGAAAGTCGCAGGTCGATCATATTGGGCCTTGTCGGAGTCAAAGAAGAGGTGCTGATCGTCAGTGACAGTCCGTATGATCGAGCGGCAGCAGACACCCTGAATATCGCAACCGTATCACCGTTTGATTTCGATCTTCGGTGGGTAGGAGAGGAAGTTTAATGGCAGCACGGACCCTTAAGGCAGCACAGACGAGCATGAGAAAAAACATCGTGGCTTTGACCGGCATATACGGCCACAGGCAATTTTCAATGCCCGAAGACTTTGTGCCAGGTGAAACTCCCATACCTTCAAGCGGGAAGGTTATCGGGAGCCAGGAAATTCAGAACGCTGTAGAAGCAAGTCTGGACGGATGGTTTACTGAAGGCAGGTGGACTGACGAATTCGAGCGGGCCCTGGCCAAGACAGTCAAGGTTCGCTGCGCATCCTTGTGCAACTCAGGATCGTCGGCCAACCTGCTGGCCATCTCTTCGCTAACAAGCTCATACGTTAAGGAGGATGTCAGGCTGCAACCAGGAGATGAAGTGATCGTGGCGGCTGCTGGATTTCCGACCACTCTCAATCCGGTGCTACAGAACGGGCTCATACCAGTGTTTGTAGATGTGGACCCAGAGACTTACGTTCCCTCTACGGATGCAATCAAGGAAGCTGCTGGCCCCAAGACCAAGGCGATCTTCCTGGCTCACACTCTGGGCAACCCCGTTCCCATATTGGGAGCAGTGACCTGGATGAAGAACAGAGGGATTGTACTTGTCGAAGATAACTGCGATGCCCTGGGCAGCAAGTTCAAGGGCAAGCTCACTGGATCATTCGGAGCCATGGCAACTCAGTCTTTTTATCCGGCTCACCACATTACCTGCGGAGAGGCCGGAGCCGTTTTGACCAAGAGCCCAAGAATGAAGAAGGTCATCGAGAGCTTCCGAGACTGGGGCCGCGACTGCTGGTGCCCGCCAGGTGACGAGAACACTTGCGGCAAGAGGTTTGACTGGGACTTCCCAGACCTGCCTGAAGGATACGACCACAAGTACATCTACTCTCACATCGGATACAACCTGAAGGCTACCGACTTCCAGGCTGCAATCGGGCTCGCGCAGCTTGAGCGCTTTCCTGGATTTGTAGAGAAGCGACATCATAACTTCGACAGGTTGATGAGAGCCATGCAGAAATGGGAAGAGTACCTGATACTTCCAAAACGGACCAGAGCTTCAGAGCCGTGCTGGTTCGGATTTCCGTTGACTGTGCGAGAGGGAGCGCCCTTCACTAGAAACTCAATCGTCGCCCGCTTGAATGAGAAGAACATAGCAACGCGCAATGTCTTCGGAGGGAACCTGCTACGGCAACCGGCTTATGCAAACATCCCTCATCGCATCTCTGGCAACCTGGAGAATTCAGACGCGGTTGCCGAGAGAGCTTTCTGGATCGGGGTTTGGCCTGGGCTCACCGACCCGATGATTGATTACATGATCGAAGTCCTAGATTATTTCCTGAGGTGGCCACGATGAAAATAGACCTGATAGCAAATGACGGAAGTCCGATAGGAGTGACTCCTGAAGACATCTACGGCAGAGGTGTGGGAGGTGCAGAGCTTTCCATGATGAGCTTGATGGCCGTTTTTGCCGAGAGAGGGCACGAAGTGAGGGTCTACAACGACCCTCTGAGGGGCGGAGACATCGGCGGAGTCAACTACCGCTCCCGAACCAGCTTCAACCCCCGCGAGGCTCGCGATGTTCTCATAATCTTCAGGAGCCCAAACCCTCTGATGATCGGAGCATTGGCCAGGAAGAAAATCTGGTGGAGCATGGATCAGTACACGATTGGCAGCTTCACCTCGCTGGCTGAGCTAGTGGACTTCTGTGTGACCATCAGCCCTCATCACACCGACTACCACAAGAGGGTGTACCGGATCGAGCCTAATAAGATAGGCCATATTGACCTGGGCGTAAAGGTCGAAGACTACGATCAGGAAATCAAGAAGATAGAGGGCAAGATGATTTGGTGCAGCATCCCAGATCGAGGGCTGCAAATTCTACACGCAGCCTGGCCGCTCATCAAGCGCGAGGTTCCTAACGCGTCCCTGGTAATCACCAGCGACTACACGCTGTGGGGAGCAAGCTCGAATGTATCGAGCCATAGGCTCAACTGGGCCGGTATGGATGGAGTTAAGTTCCTGGGAAACATTCCCAGGGCTGAGCTAGTGAAGCATCAGCTTGAAGCTGAGATCATGCCTTATCCGTGTGTGTACGAAGAGCTTTTCTGCATCTCGGCTGCTGAGTGTCAAGTGGCCGGAGCGATGCCGGTAACGTCTGTTGCGGGAGCCCTGCCTACAACCAACTCGTTTGGGATAACGGTCCAGGGAGAATTGACCAACCCGCTAGTGCTGCAACAGAATTTCGTGGATCGGGTGACTTCGTTGATGAGGCACGACCGAGCCTATCTTGAAGAGAGAAGGAAGACCATGAAGATCGGAGCCAAGATGCGCTTCGATTGGAATACGATTGCCGAGACGTGGGAGAAACTAATAGAGGATGGTGGACTGTGATACTTTTTATCAGCGACTTTGACTTGACCGGATCGGGATACATGAATATCGCCGTGTCGCTCTGCAACGAGCTACACACTAGGCACGGGTTTGACGTGACCGCGCTCGGGATCGGCTACGACATGACCGAGCACGACTGGCCCTTCTCGATCATACCGGTCAACCAGGCTGGGATGCTTCGTGAGATACCAGCTATGATCCACAACTTTCAGCAGATGGCAGAGGCGGAGATATGGAAACCTGTCGAGGCGATCATTGTCGCTCTGGACATTCCTCTGCACGAGAAGCTGCTGCAAATAGATCGAGGCACCGCTCACCCCATTCCCTACCTGGGAATCTTCCCAGTGGAATCTGGACCGCTCTCCGCGTCATGGGCATCTACTTTGGCCATAATGAATGAGCGCCTGGTCATCAGCGAGTTTGGAGCCAAGATGGTTGAGGATGCCGGTCTTGAGACCAGCTACCTACCGGTTGGAATTGACACTGACTCCTGGAGACCGCCAGGTCCAGACGAGCGAATCGCTCTTCGAGAATCTCTGGGCTTTACTGAGGACGACTTCGTTGTGTTGACCGTGGCTGACAATCAGGAACGAAAGAACCTGAGCGCCGCGATGTCGATCCTGGCCAAGACCCGAAAGCAGATCAACGCGAAATGGATGCTGGTCACTCGGATGGACTCTCCGGTTGGATGGAGGCTCCCCGACCTAGCCGATCAATTCGATATGACGGATCACTTCATCGGATTCAATAGAGGGCTGCCATTCGACCGCCTGTGGATTCTTTACGCGGCTGCGGATGCCTTCCTTCTCACGTCCAAGGCAGAGGGCCTGTGTCTTCCTATCCTGGAAGCGATGGCCTGCAATCTCCCAGTGGTTGCTCACAACGTAACTGCTATCCCAGAGCACATCTACGAAGACCCAGACTGGAGCCGAGTAGAGAATGGAGCCTGGGGCAAGGGAAAGCCTAGCGGCCAAAGAGGCCTGGTGATCCCCGTCGAGTATTCAATTATCGACCCCTGGGGCAACTCCGTTAGGTCGTTCCCCAACGAGAGGGAGGCAGTCAAGCTGCTCGTAGAGCTATCTAGGATGAAGCCATCGAAGCGCGAATCCATGACGAGCGCGGCCAGAGAGTATGCGGTTAGCCGCAACTGGGTCGCCGCCGGAGAGGTTGTCGCCGCATCGCTAAGAAAAACTTTGGCCGAGAGAGCGGCAGGACTATCTGCGGCTTCGGCAGTGGCGCTACCAGCGTCAGTCGCCAGGCCGATACCGTCAATGTACGGATTAGAAGACACAATGGGAGGTGACGAATAATGGGCGGAAGAAAAAGAGGAAACAGGGCTCCGGTCCAGGGCCGAGGCGGACAGTTGAGCAAGCAGCAGGCTGCCCAAAAGAATCGGCCAGTCAAGTACATGGTCGATGTGGTCGTGCCGGTCTATGGCGAGTGGGGATTTCTGGCCAACTCGCTCAGCCTGGTAGCGGGTGCCTTCGAGGGCTCGGAGATTCCGTATCGAGTCATCGTGATCGACAATGGCACACCTGCCTGGGAGCAGAAGGACGAAGACGCGGAAGAGGGCAGCGGGATTGTGTTTACTCCCGAAGAGCAGGCTACTCCCATAAGAGAGTTGCTCAGGAAGGAAGACATCTTCTTTCGCGTTGAAGAGAACATCGGATACCCAGGAGCCGTTAACGCTGCGGTCGCTAGAGGAAACAGCCCGCTGATTATCGTCTTGACGGCTGATGTATTTATGGAGCCTGGATCGTTTGCTGAGCTAGTGAGGGAAATGGACAATCCCGCAACCGGATTGGCGGGGCCGCTGCTGAGATTTCCGATTGACGAGTCTCCCAATGGTCCGCCTGGAGGCGTGCAAAGCGCCGGAATATCCTTCGATATTCAAGGCGATCCCTACCACATCTTTATCGGATGGTCCCCAGAGAATAGGCGGGTCAAGGTCCGGCGCGAGATGCAAGGCATAACCGGTGCCTGCTTCATCACCAGGCGCTCGCTCTGGGACGACATCGGCGGCATGTCGACGGCCTATGGGGCAGGAACCTACGAAGATATGGAATACTGCTTCCAGGTCCGAGCCCGCGGGGCTCAGGTGATCTTCCAGCCGCTTGCTGAGGGGTTTCACTATGTAGGCGGGTCAATCATGCACGGAGCAGGGAAAGGTGGATTCCCGTTGGGCATCAACTCAACGGTATTCAAAGGGCGCTGGGCCCAGCACTTACAGTGGGACGCGTTCAAGTGGCACTAGGCTGGGAAAAATTCCCAGACAGGGTTGCAAATGCACTACCATCCGCGGGCAATATGGCCCATAATAATATCGAGGTGATGTAATGAGTGAGAATGGTGAAGGACTGGTTGCTGAGGAAGGCGAGACTATCGTGGATTTGACTGATTTGAATCCTGCTTATACTCCGGCAACGGAGGATAGCATCGTGGCCGTCAAATTCGTGGGTAACACCGCGCAAATTGGCGACTTCCAGACCAAGAACATCGACGCCTTTCAATTGCTGGCGCTCGGTCAATTCCTGGAGATGAAAGGCAAGCAGACAATCGCAGCCATCGAAGCAGAGGCGTTCGCACGAGCCCAGGCAGAAGCACGAGCAAGAGAGATCATAGTCCCTGGCCGAGCACCTACCACTGATGAGCTTGCGGCAATGCCAACAAGCTAACCTCAAGGGAGAATAAATGTCTCAAGAGTGGACGCATCTCAGTCCAGTCATCTTGACGGATGACGTTTTCTTCGCGTATGTGCCCACTCCGCTCTACACCGGAACGGCAGCACAACGTAGTGCTGCATTCCTGATGGCAGAGCAAATGATGATCCAGGAGATTCAGTCTCCGCTGCTGCCGACAGTTATAACCGGCACCTGGATGTGGCCGCTCGCGAGCCCGATCCTGAAAATGCCCTACCGGCGGATCACGGGAGCGAGCATCACTGTTCTATATGGAGGCGGCACCGGAACCTGCGGATTGCAGGAGACGGCAGGCTGCTTCAGGCTGCGAGATGGCGGATACGGATACCTGGATGTCCATTGTGCTGGCAACCTAGCCTGTGCGGCTTGTGGGTGCGCCAGCAACGACATCTACCAGGTCCGCGTGGCCTACACGACTGGGCTGCCGACTGGCACTGCCGCCGACGACACCAGCCTTCACCTGGCGCTGTCCATGGTAGCAGAAGAGGTACTCAACGAAATTATCGACCCAGGAGCTAACCCAGGTGGACCTGGGTCTCCAGGAGTTACGGGATACAACTCGCTGGGATACAGCGAGCAGCTAAATAAAATGAGCCTCAAGATGACCGCGTTCGGGGCGAGTGCTCGAATGAATAGGGCTCGGAAGTTTGTGAGGCATCTCATCAAGAAAACAACCTTGAGGATGTGATGCAAGGATTGAATGTCAGATTCGACATAATCCGTCTGAGCTACATTGACGACGATGTTGGCGGATCGGTAGAGACCGGAACGGTCGTGGCCTCTTCGATACCTGGGCGGATCAGCGTCCTGGCCCCGAGCGTACAGTCGTTAGAGATGGGCATTGAGACGCCTGCAATAGCCGACATCTTTTTGCGGCCCAGGCCAGGCACCTTAACAATCACTGAGAACGATCAGGTTCTATTGGTTTCTCCGCTCGATCACGTTAACTACAACCAGCGCTGGCGGATCGCAGGCGAGGTGGTTTCCTCGTCAATGCACTCGAAGGATCGCAATCAGTTTATAAAGCTGCGAGGAACGCGCATCGACTCGACTCGCACTGAGAGCTTAATGTAATGCCAGCCCGAGGGCAGTTCGGCTATCTCGGATCAACGCCGGAAGGTGAAAAAGGAAAGTGGACCTGGGGCTTATCGAAACTTGCGACAAGGATATTGCTCGGAGGCTACAGGGGCATGACTGCCTGGGGACGGATGGTGGCTCACGAAGCCAAAACCGGACCCTGGGTGCCAGTCGACACAAGTCACATGGCGGGCAACATTCGAGCAGGCACGGTCCAGGTGGAGCCGACAGCAAAGTTTAGAATCCTGGTGGGGCTCGGATCGGAAGTACCTTATGCCCGAGCACAGGAAATGGGATCAGGGCTCTTCGCTGAGTTTGGCCCCAAGGAAAAGATCGAAATATGGGCAGGGTGGATGAATCCAGGAATGACCAAATCGCTCAACGCGAAGATGGCTCTCGCGATTCAATGGGCAAACGGACCAGGAGCGGGAAGCCCTGGCTATCAAACCGAAGGCAAATGGGCAGGCTACAACGTTATGGCAAGAGTGATGCACCCAGGCGTGAAGCCAAATAAGTTTTTGCGAGCAGCGTTTGCCCAGACGGCCATAGCTGGTAGACGCGTCTTTCTGAAAGCTATAAAGGCGCAGTTAACAGGATGATCGCACCGCACGTAATTCAAGCTGACATCGTTTCAGACATCCTGACGCAGACAAGCATCACGAGTTTGCTGGGAGCCGTGACCGAGGTCCGAGAGCATCAATACCAGGGAACGATTTTTTCTTATCCGACAATTCGAGTGGAGATCATTAGTCAGACTCCCATTCTAGGACCAGAGCCGTGCGATCTGGCGACATTGAATTTAGCGCTCCGAGCTTACACAGAGGGCGGATCGAGCAGAAGTTGCAGCGTCATTCTGGGAGCGATCACCGACGCATATCATCGCAACATCTTCAGCGCTTCAACTTGGAATTGCTGGTTTCTATCAACTGGAGTTATCAACCCCGCTAGACAGGGGTCGAAGCTATGGAGAGGTGAGGTCATACTAAGCGGCACAGTCTACCCAACTAGCGGGGCGCTGTAGGAGGAAACATCATGGACGACCAAGACAAGATGGACTTTTCTGCGCTCGATGAGAGCGTTGACGAAGTGAGCGAGAGCGTCACCGATAGGGAGGTAGCGACACCTTCCGAGGTGGTTAAGTCCTCGACTCGGAGTAAGCCGAAGCGCACGACGACCCGAAGAAAGGCGACAAAGAAGGTCGAGGCTTCTAAGGCTTCTGCTCCAAAGACTGTGGCAATCCAGTCCGTTTACTCTGGCACGGTAATTGCCGATATTCCTAACGGCACGAGCTATCGTTGGGGATCGCCAGGAGACGTATTGCAAGTTGCCGAATCGGATGTAGATTATGTGATGGGGAAAAACGGCGACGGCACTCGCGAGTGTTGCGGTTCATCTTCACTACCGATCTACTTTGTACTTGTCGGCTAAACCAGTCGACTACTTGGAGGAAACATCATGGCTCTCTTAACCGGTATACCTGAGGGAAATCTTCAGTCCCAGACTGAGCTTTGGATTGAAGGTGCCCCGTATATCTACTACCAGGATGCACGAGCCGATCCTCTGCATAACCCAGATGGAAATACCTACTACTGGGGAATGAGCGGAACGACCACGTACCCAGCGTACGCGCTCGCATGTTACGAGGATGTAGCTCTGGCTGACGACCTGACAGTGAATGCCATTCGCTGCGATCAGGTTGGCGACCGAGGCGTAATCAAGAAACGTAATCACCTTGTATTCACGTTCTCGCTTTCCAGCCTCTTCCCGCTGGCAAACATCTCGCCATTAATGCGAGGTGATACTGTCACGACCGCCGCTCCGTTGGAAAAGATGGGGCTCGGCCAGGTGGACAATGCAATTTACTACCGCATCTACCTGCCGAAGGTTTATGACGACGCTGCATACGACTGGATTTCAATCACGATCCATCGTTGCCAATTTGTTGATCCCTGGACAATCGCGATGGTTTCAGGAGACAAATGGATGCTAGGCGGAATATCAGCCTGGGGTCTAGCGGACGACACCAAGCCAGCCGGTCAGGAATTCGCGACCGTCATACGGTACGATCCTAGCCTAATCACGTAAACAAGGTGGACCGTAGCGTTAGCATTTCCCTGGGCGGGCACGAGTACGAAATACATCGTGTCCGCCTCGGGAAGTATCTGCTTCTACAAGAAGCATCGTTAGAAATGCGGAAGGCCGGTAAGCTCGCCGCGAAAGGTGGCGGAGCTAAAGCCATCATAAACGCTCTCGCTGATTACCTCGGCGTGGGCATCCCCGATATAACCCCACAGAAACTCGCCACCTATAGCTGGCTTGAAATCATCTCTGCATTCTCGGAGATTTCCCTACTCAATAAAATTGATCTCGATCTGGCAATTCTTAAGACCACCGACAAAGAAGGCAGCGGCCTTCCAGAGCCATGGGAGTATTCCGAAAGAATCCGCTACTATTGGATTCATATTTTTGCATCCACCTACAACTGGTCCAGGGAAGAAATCGAGAATCTATGGCCGGAAGACGCCTACGCTTTTCTCCAGGAAATTATTGCAGACGACCAGCAGCAAAAAGAATTTATGCACTCGTTGTCGGAGGTGGCCTACCACTACGATCAGGCAACCAAGAAGTCCAAGTACAAGCCCCTTGCCAGGCCATCGTGGATGATTATGCGCGATCCGAAGTCGGTCATCACCAGGCTGCCAGCGTTGTTAATGCCGGTAGGAGACGTGCAATATCCCAAGGGTCAGGAAGAGTTGCATCCTGCTCAGAACGCACTGATATTTACAGAAGAGGCCGTGGCCGAGAAGGCTGACGAGAATTTGCTAGAGAGCATACTGAAATGATCGAGTTAAATACGCCAGAGCCCATGTCGATGCGCACGGCAATTGAGTGTATGAAAATCCTGAAACACTACGCGCCTGACATTAGGCACGAAAAGGACCCCATGACTCTCGTGAAGGTTCTGATAAACGCAATCAGAGATCGACAGCCCGCCGATGTGGTAAGGCTGGTCTCGTTGATGTACGGAATTTCGCCAGAAGAAGTGGTAGAAAAAGTTAATGCTGCCGAAGACAGGGGGAGCATGTTTTACAGAATACTGGTAGAGGGATTCATAGCAAACCCACTGCCCGATTTAGTGAACGCCGGATACATGATCGGATTAATGGAAGAGGGATGGACTGACTGATGCCAGGCGAACCTATTGACTCTTTTAGCGTAGAAATTATCGCTGACACCGATAAGCTGATAACAAACACTCAAGATGCCATGCGGCAGATTGAAGCCATGCTTAACGACATGGTTAATAAAGCTGGAGACTTGGATATATTCGGAGACCCTTCTGGAAAAGTGGACACCATCACCGAATCCATGAAGAGGATCACCGCCGCGCTTGGCGATACCCTGGAGACATCTCAGCTTGTCGAAAGGTCCATTAAGCTGCTAACAGACGCGGGTATGCAACAAACCATAGCGTTCCAGACCTTAGCAGACACGATTGACAAGGTATCTGTGTCAGCGGAAGGCCTAGAAGCCTTGACGGATAACGAGGCATTGCTGCTGCAAGACGAAATGCTCAGCAAGGTCAACGAGGGTCTCACGATTATGGAAACGGCCTGGGTCGATACTGGCAACGCCATTCCAGTTGAGAGGCTGGCTGCCCTAAGCGACAAACTGACCAAGATATTCAGAGAAGGCATCAACGTTCAAAGGCTCAGCCTGGATGACGTTTTCGCACGGATGGACGAAGCGATTGTGGAGGCCCTGGTTCCCCTTGAAAGGATGCAGGAGAAGTTGGATCAGCTAAGCCCCAGGCAAATTGAATTCATAAACAACGAAATGTTGCGAGCAAGACAGGCATTCTTGGACGCCGGAGAGGCGATCCCGCTAGAAAAGCTCGCCAGGTTGGAGGCGAGGCTAGTTAGAATTGCCAAGCTCGCCGGATCAGACGAGAAGGGCATGGCCGAGGGCTTTGAGAACGGAAGGATGGCTGTAGACAAACTCATCGGCAGCCTGGACAATCTATCGCAAAAAGCAGAGAGGCTAGAGGGCAAATTCAAGCTGCGAGAGCAGGGCGTAGCCTGGAGACAGATCGAGGAAAACGTCACAAGGGTTGAGGAAGCCTGGACCAAGGCCGGTCTGAGCGCTCCAATTGAAAAGATGGAAACCTTGAGAAAGAAACTTGAGCGCATATTCTCGCTGGGCCTGGACTCAGGTAAAGACTTCACTGAGATTTTCAAACAGATGAGCACTGCGGCAAACGACTTCCTGCCACCTCTGAAGAAAACAGAGCAATCGCTTTTCAATATCGCCAACACAATCACCAGAAAGTTTGGAGTTGACCTTAATCAAGTCATGGGAAAGATCAACGGCCTGATGAGGGCCGGAACGCAGATTGCATCCAAGTACAGCATCAGCATCGCCGGACTGGGCGCTGCCGCAATCGCGGTCGCCGCCGTGTTTGTGGCCATAGGAGCAGCGATTGTCGTATTTATAGGATGGGCAAAAGAAGGACTTGCCCTGGCGCTACAAAACTCCGAGGCCCACAATAGACTAGCTCTGGCCGTAAGGGCTCATCAGCGGGCGCTAGACGAATTAGCACCCACCCAGCGAGAGGCCATAGCATTTGCGAAAGAGTTGGCCGACACCTTCAATAGATCAAACGTCGAGATGGAAAGCCTGGTGGCCACGGCGCTGTTTATGACGCGCCAGTTCAAGATTTCAGGAGATCAGACGTTGGAGTTGGCCAAGGCGGGCGCAATCTTAGGGACAGCCGCAGGAATAGCGCCAGAAAGCGCCCTTCGGTCCATCACCCAATTTATGCTTACCGGATACACCCGAGGCCTACAACGGATCGGAATATTCATGGATGAAGCTACGCTCTTTGCTCGGGCTTATGAGTTGGGGCTTGTCACTCTAACCGGAGAGATGGACGCGAACGCTAAGGCCATGGCCGGAATGTCTTTGATAATGGATCAAGCCAACGAGCAGGCCGCCGATGCAGTAACAGCGGCTCAAACCTACGCCATGGCCATTGAGGAGTCTCGGACCAGAACGCAAGAGGCCAAAGAAGAGTTGGGGGACTTCTTCAAGCCCCTGGCTGCCTTCTGGGCGAAAATCAAGGAAGTAATTATAGTAGGGGTCATCGGAGGGTTTGTAGACCTTATAGAGTGGATTCTGCGCGCGACAGGAACCATCATATCCTGGGGAGCCACGGTTGGAGATGTCTTCGATGAAATTGCGCGCAGAGTTAACGAGCTTGACATTTTCCCAGATGAGAGCATAGGAGAATTCGCTACAAGAAAACTGGAAGAGAATCTTGATAAGCAGAATGAGCTAACCCAGGCTCACATTGATAAGGTACACGAAGTTGGGAAAGACCTTGAGGGATTAGCCGGAGAGCAGGGCGAGACCTGGGAGGAGTTACGGGACCGGATATTAAACGCGAGCAGAGACATTCAGAAGGCATTAGACAAGCTGGAGCAGAAATACACTGAGGCTTCCGCCAAGATAAAGCAGCGCTTCGAGGACGCCAAGAATAAGATCGACCTAGACTTCGGAAGGCGTCGAACGGATGCCGTCACAGATTTGCAGCGCGACATTGTTGATATAGACAAGCAATCTCAGGAAGGCCGCGAAAGTGCCACAGGCGATCACCTGGAGAATCTCTTCAGGCTTGAAGAAGATCACAAGCTGAAGATGAAGAGGCTCGAAGAGCAATTCATGTTTGATATAGAAGACGCCGTTAGAGAGCGAGACGCCCGCGGCGTACTTTCGGCCCTGCGTCGATTCAATCAGCAGAAGAAGGAAGCAAATCAGGACAAAAACGTCCGCACCAAACGCTTAAAGGAAGACTTCAAAAACGAGTTGGCCGAGATCGAGAGGCAGCGCTTGAAAAGACGCGCCGAGCGCATGTTGGACTTCACGGAGCTTCAAGACGACCTGGCTTTGCAGGAGGCTCGCAGACGCGAAGATGCCCTGGCCGCTTTCGAGAGAGCCGAAAGAGACCTGGAAGAGGCCAACAACCGCAGGGTGGAGATTTTATCTAATGGATTTTTGCAACAGTTTTTGGCTACCAACTTCAGCCTGAATGAGATTATGGAGTTGTTGCAGCGATACCTGGGGCACGGCGGATTCGTAGAGCAGCTTTACACCCAGATCGCCGCCGAGGCTGCCTCGCTCGATCTGGTTCCCAACGTATCTCTTTCGTCGCAAACATACGATCCTAACAACACAAATCCAGGCGGATTTGGCGAGGGCTCAGGATACGCCAGGGGCGGCACTCACTTTGCAACATCCCCACAATTACTGCTGGTAGGAGAGGGCAACCCTGAGCGAATTGACATTACTCCGCTAAGTCAATCGACCGGCGCTCCCCAAGCTGGATTTGGCAGCGGAGGCGGAAGCGGCGGCTCCACAGACATCAATCTG
>SDBS01004122.1_pt1 | contig 14240 bp, 12 predicted proteins | sample 2277091 | NCBI WGS metagenome assembly SDBS01 (sample SAMN10404972, study PRJNA504765) | marine sediment metagenome | isolation source: marine sediment core GS10_PC15, 163 cmbsf | place: Arctic Ocean: Southern Knipovich Ridge | collected 2010
CGAGTTTATCTTTCTAGTAAATTTCATTACATCTGTTATTTTTTTTTTGGATATTTTATCTCTCAATCAAAATTTCATGTTGATATATTTTTAATAATAAAATAAAATTACATTTAAAAATTTCGAATTGGAGTTAGTAAATCCATGAAAAATTAGTGGAAAAAGATTATTTATTGTATATAAAAATCGAATTTTTTTTAGAATTTATCTTTTTCTTTCTTTTCAGGATATTTATACCCTGTTGTAATCATTGTGAGAGCTGTGCTTAAAAATAGTAACTTATTAAAGTAACGAATCGTTGCTCCAGAAAGGATTTTTGTGTCGTAATTTATAGCATTATAAAAAAAAGTCATTTTAGCTTGTCTAAAAAGTTCTTTGAGTTGCAGAAATGAATTATAATTTAAATTAATTTCAAAAGATTCAGGAGATTCATATGCAGGGGAACCTGGAAAAATATGATATGGTTCGATCATTATAGTAATAGGTTTTGATTTTGTTTTACCGTATTTTAGCAAACAGTTAAAAGCGAAATTAAAATCTTTCTGAATGTCTAACCTAGTTTGGAAGGGAAAGCCAGCCGTCAACCAAATTCTTAATGTCCTTTGGAATAAATTTGCATTTTTTATTAGGTCTTCAATTTGATCTTTAGGAAATTTAAATGTTGGGTCGCATATTTTCGCTATTCTTTGATGAACATTTTTAGACATTGTTCTAGGAGAAATGCTAATTGATGAAAAGTTATGAGAAAAAGTCTTATGAAATATTTTCCACATTTCCTTAGGGAAAGGTAATCGCCAAATTTCTAGATCTCCGCCAATATCTATCTTTTCTTTTTGAATCAAGCTAAACAATGTTTTCCAATATTTGAAAGTAGCAGGATAAGTACCATGTCCAAAAAATAAACTTGGAACTTTAAACTTATCTTTAATAGTTGTAATATCCTCAATTACTTTTTCAGGACTCCTAAGAATGACTTCATTTCGACCTGCTGATTGTTGTAAGGCTCTTTGACCTCCACCACAGAAGGGACAGTTAAATGGACATCCTCTTCCTATTGGAAGATTAAAAGAGATTCCCATTATTTTTCTGCTACATTCAAAATAATGTTTTGCATTTTTTAGAAGAGATGTGTTTGTAAAATTTAAATTATCTAATGTTTTTGCAGTGTAGGAAAGAGGGTTGGTTTTTATGTGTTTAGATGAGTTCCGATAAGAAAAATTTGGAACAGAATCTAAAGATTGGTTGTGAGTAATTTTTTGAACATACTTCAAAAGAGGAATCTCACCCTCTCCTCTTATTATTCCATCAATTGAGTTATAATATTTTAAAATTTGAGTATGGAAATACGATGCACTAAACCCTCCTAGTATTACTTTGGTATTAGGCTTTGCTTCCTTTACGATTCGAGCTATTTCTATAGCTCCATGTGCGTTATGTATCCAATGTAAATCTATTCCACAAATTTTGAATTCAATGGTTTTAAGGTAGTCTATTAATGACCAATTACGGTTTAAATATTGCTCTAAAGGGTAATTTATTATTTTTACTCCAAAACCTTCTCTCTCAAGGAAATCAGCAATAGCAAAAATCCCCATTGGAATAAAAATAAATGTAGTTCGAACAGCTTTTACTTTTTTACCGATATCTGGTTTTAGTACTCTAGGCGGATGAATGAAAATTACATCGTAGTTTTTCAAAATGACTACCAATTAATTGAATCTAAGCTTATTGTTAATTAAATTAAGATTTAAGATAGTATTGAATAGAATTATTTAAATTTTGAGTAATTTTGATGTTTAAATATTATATATAGCAGTTTATTTAGGATAAAAAATATTAAAAATTACAAGTTCTGAGTTTATGGGTAAATGAGTTAATCCTTATAATAATTGGTCTGAAAATGATAAATATGTGAATAACTAAGAGGTAAAATATGAAATCAAAAAATAAGGATTCAATTAAAATTCCACTAAAGGGATATGCTAGTTATGGGATAACTAAATTTTTCAACTCATTTAAATTTCTCTCCTTTTTGCTTGATAGAATCGAGACTCTTTTTATGCTTAACGATATAAATGAGTTAGACATCGACAGACCGATCTACATCATTGGTCTTGCACGCGCGGGAACAACCATTATTTTAGAAATGTTAGAGCAACATCCATTTTTAGCTTCTCATAAATATAAACACCTTCCCATGCCATATCTCCCTCATGGGTTTAGTCAAATTGCTGATTTTTTTAGGTTTTTCACTAATCCTATTGAACGAGTTCACAAGGATGGAATATTTATCAACCGAGAAAGCCCTGAAGCTATAGAAGAAACGTTTTGGCAATACTTCTTCCTTAAAAATCATAATGAAGAGGTATCAAATGTTATGAACGGTGCAATATCTAACCGTAAATTTGAGCAATTTTATCGAAATCATATTCGAAAGCTTTTAATTAATCAAAAATGTTCGCGTTATTTAGCAAAAAATAATTATCATATTACCAGATTAGAATATCTACTTAGAATTTTTCCAAATGTTAAGTTTTTGTTGATAATACGCAATCCCGCAGATCACATTGCATCATTAATTAAACAGACAAAGTTATTTATAGAAATTGAAGAAAAAAGCCCTATTTTAATTGACTGGCATAGAATAACTGGACATAATGAATTTGGTCATTATCAATTATGTATAAACACCGGCGATAATGAACTCATTCATAAAATTCGCAAATTATGGAAAAATGAAAAAACATGCGTAGAAGGTTGGGCTTATTACTGGTCTTCAATCTATGATTATGTAATGAATCTTCTTGAAGCAAATAAGAAGATTAAAGAATCTACTCTCATTATTAGGTATGAAGATTTATGTGAAACTCCAGCAAAAACAATAGATAGAATATTTGAGCATTCTGAGCTACCTTTATACAATTTTGAGAAAACAAAAAAATATTACATTAAGAATCTACATAAACCTACATATTATACTCCAAATTTTTCTAATCAGGAATTAATGCGTATCTCTGAAATTACTAATGCAACAGCTTCTAGATTTGGATATTAATGAGATAACGAAATTTTTCGAAATAATTTATACTAAGATTTCAGGATATAGATTAACATATAATTTACTGTACCAAAAAATATACTCATTTTATATAGCTCATATAGCATTTTTTCTATAAGTTTTATTAACTTCCACTTTTTCGGCAGCTGTTAGTTCCCGTATCACTTTAGCCGGTGAGCCAAATGCAATAGAGAATGGCGGAATATCGCTTGTTACTAATGAATTTGCTCCAATAATCGATCCTTCTCCAATAGTAACTCCAGGTAATATAATTGAATATGCTCCAATTCTTGCATTTTTACTTACTTTAATTGGCCCAAAACTAAAACTTCCATGTTTTATATTCATTGCATTATGAGTAAGTAATTTTACACCAATCCCACATCCACTACCCTCTTCAAATTCAATTAGTTCAGGTAATAAAGGATCAGGTATTGCTCTTTGAGAAATAGAGCAGTTTTTCCCAATCTTCATTCCTGTAAATCGAAACAGCGCATTTCTAGCTCTTGGCCATCCCGTTAAATAGATAATAATTAAAGAAATCAAGTGATTAAAAGCACCTCTTACAAACCACGATACAGAATACCCTTTAGACTGAAGATATTTTGCTATAATCAACATTGGTACCGGAGTGAAAACAAAATCATCTGTATTTATATTAATATAAGTTATATTACCCTTAACTTCTATTTCGAATTCAGGTCTATGATGTTTCCAAGTTTTTCTAGCTTTAATAATATCCTTAAAAAAAATTAGGAAATCAATATTTACTAAAAACAGAAATAAACTGAGAGCAAAAACCATAGGTAAAAGGAATAAAAGTAACATTAATCTTACACTTAGAAATAAATCTTGATTAAACAAGATACTGGCGTATGAATAATGAATAGAAATGAAAGTAACTAAAACAAACCCTAGTAAACTAAAAACATATATGATTGAACCCGTCATATGTTTTACTTTTGCTAAGTTATATCCTAAAACATAAAAGAAAAGCAAAAATGAATAGCTAATGAAAATTCCACCATAGATATACAAATTATAATTATAGAAGATTGCTAATAGCCAAGGCCTTATGAACTTATATAATAAAGCGATCCAAGGAATTGGCAGAAAAATATGATTTATTATTAAAAGTACAATTAGAAATACGCTTAAAATTAAGAAAAGAAATGAAATTATGAATCCTTTCGTCCAAAATTTCATTTTACTTGAACTCTTTGGCATTGTCTTAATTAATTATTTAATCAATCTAGTATTTATAGAATAATAACACATCATCTTCTAATAATATTTAAATTTTCTGTTATTCCTCAGTTCCTTAGAAAAGAAATGAATTATAAACCTAATATTACAGTTATTATCCCCACTTATAATGAGGAAAATAACATAGAAAACACACTAATAGCCATTAAACGGCAAATATGTGATGTTAATTATGAGGTTGTTGTAGTTGATGGACAAAGCACAGATAATACTGTTTCTATAGCCAAAAATTATGGAAAAGTCTATATATCACCAATAAAAAGTAAAGCGTTTCAATTGAACTATGCTATCTCCAAAACATCTGGCGATCTACTTATACTTTTAGATGCAGACACAATAATAAATCCATACTTCTTTCAAAAAATTTATAAAATCTTTAAAACTCATAAAAATTTATATGCCTGCAGTGCGAGAGTTAACTATCATAATGGAAAGGCTATTTCATTTAAGTTGGCTTCTCAGAAATTTACTATTACACAATTTTTCTTTCTTAACATCAATATGCATATATATTATTTGTTAAAATCACTATTGGGTTATCCTGAACTTTCAGGGTGTAATATTATCGTTAGGAGAGATATATTTTTAAAATCAGGAGGATTTAAGTCTCCTCCAAACTCATTAGGAATTGACAAGGTTTTCTCAGATTCTTTAATATATCTAATTAGAAAAATGAAGAAAGGAAAAGTTAGAACCCTTAATTTTGTATCAGTAATAACAAGTGGAAGATATTTAACTATTAAACGTAGTTTTAATCGTATTAACCAATATTTCTCAAAAAAAGATATTTATTATGCATTAGCAAAAAAAAATCAATTAGATGATTCAATATAACAGAGAATTAAAAAATAAAAAATACTTACAACTGTCAATTTAATAAAATAAATTCTAAAGGAGAAACGATGAACTCGATTTTAATTTATCCACAACTTGAATTTGCAAAACTTCAAATCCCTACTCCACCTTATTCTATTTTATTTATTGCGGATTACCTATCTAAAAGAAATGTGGATGTGAAAATCTTCGATTTACGATTAGATAGAACACATCAAGTATTTGATGCCATTTCCGATAATGAACCTGAATTTATTGGTATTTCAGTAATGACGGGTCCGCAAATTTATTACGCTCTAAAAATCTGCGAACTTATCAAGAAAGAATTCAATAAAATTAAAATTGTCTGGGGTGGTATTCACTCAACTATTCTTCCAGCACAAACTCTTCAAAATAAATTCATCGATTTTGTTATTCGAGGTGAGGGAGAAAAAGCTTATTACGAACTAGTAAGTGGTAAAAGCTTAAGTCAAATTAAGGGTCTTTCATTAAAGAATGGTAAAAAAATATTCCATAATCCTAATTCAAACCTGTTAACAAGTTCTGAAATAAATGAATTAAGTATACCATGGACTTTAATAGACCCTAAACGCTATATAAGAAATGGGAATTTCAATGTAATAACAAGTCGGGGTTGTCCTTTTAAATGTGCTTTTTGCTATAATACATTATTTAATGATGTGTGGAGAGGATGGACGGCTGAGAAATGCATTCAAGAGCTTGATAAATGCTTAGACTTTGGCGCTAAGAAAATTAATTTCTATGACGATTATTTCTTTGCTAATTCAAAACGGATTAAAATTCTCTTTAACTATTTTAAGGAAAGAAATATCAAATGGAAAGCAGAATTACGAGTTAATCGCCTAAATTATTCATTAGCGGAAGAAGCAAAAAACCATGGTTGCACTCAAATGTATTTTGGAGCAGAATCCGGCTCTCAAAGAGTGCTAAATATTATGAATAAAAACATTTTAATAAAAGACATAATTCAAAGTGCGAAAATTACAAACGATATAGGTATTGTAGCTGATTATAGTTGGATGATTGGAATACCCGGTGAAACTCAAACAGATGTAAAAAAAACTATAACCTTAATAAAAAAAATTAAAGAGATTAATCCAAATTGCGAATTTTCTATAAAAATACTATTTCCGTATCCAAAAACCGAGATATATGATCTTGCTAAGCAAGTAGGCTTCAAACCACCAACTAATCTTCATAGTTGGGGAAAGATTAGGAGAGATCGAGCGACAAATTATTTAAAAAATAAAAATCAACTTGAAATGATTTCAATTACGAGTGCTATCATAGGTAGGAAAGTTTTTGAACAAGATAGTGTGCCCATTTTTAAATTTATTAGGTTTTTAGCGAACTTTAGGTGGAATCATGAAGTATTTACTGCGGGATTTGAAAATATTTTCTTTAAAATTTTTAGAGATTTAATTGATAAAGTAATTAGTAGAAGAAATTCTGTTGAATACGATCCATTTACGCATGAATTTGTATCATTATAGGAAGATTAGATTCATTTACCTAAATTTTCTGAATTCCTCATCAGAATTAACATGTTCCCCATTTTAACTGTAAATATTTTTAATGTTTTGTGATAATATAATAAAGAATATATGTGTGTTAGATCATTTTTTTCTTAATAGAAATAATATTAAGTGAAAATTTAATGGTAGATTTAGACTATAATAAAACATTTAGCTGCCCTAAATGTGGGGCAGTTGGTAATATTTATCTTGTAAAAGTCGCAGGGAGTAAAGTTATTGTTAAACAAAGATGCCCCATTCATGGTGGGAGAGCTTTCAAAATTCCTTTAAAGGATAAAGATAAGTATATTAATCTCATCCAAGATGGTGTTTTTCGGTGCTATAAATGTGGACAAGAAGCTGAACAAAGTTATATTAGAGTTTCAGCACCTTGGACGTTAATTAAAACTTCTTGCCCAACTCACGGAGCCATAACCACCCAAAAAATTTGGAGTTCTGTCTACAATGAGATTTCTAGCGAAGGAGCTGTAACGCAACAACCAATTGAACCACAACCGTCCCAAATAGAGCCTATAATAGGTGAAGAAAACAGCTTTTGCCCAAATTGTGGGGCTAAATTGACGGAAGAAGGAAGTTTTTGTGCGGAATGTGGTTCAAAATTAAACTAAATTATTTTATTTACATTTATTAATTTTATTTCTATTTCTACTCCTATATTGAGCTTATACTATGGAAGTTAAGAATTAACAAAATTAATTAGAAATAATGGAAAAAAAATTAAATTGAAAATATTTGGACACTACTTTTTTAAATTCTGGAATCACTTGTAGGAGGATCCGAGTCTCCCTTATTCTGGTTGAAGATGTCTGACATAATTCCGAAAAAAGCTGATTTTCTTTGCAAGAAATTACTATATTCCTCATTCTTATTTCGTTTTAATTGAAACGACCATTTCCTTAATCTAGGATGCTCCTTATTATCCATCATTAGAGATCCTTTTTTTTTTCTTATTTTTACATATACTCGAAGAAAACCGTCGCTTTTTCGATCTATTCTACTTACATCGAACCATCTTACCCAGACACTCTTTCCCGCAGTAACATATGAACCCCCCTGTATTCTCCAAGCAATCCCGTTGTTACTAACCACTATATAGCCATTGGCCATGCCGCGACCAGACCAGCTGAGTTTACATTTTGAGGTTATGATTGGATCACCTACATCATCTGTAGACATAATTTTATTATATTTCTCAATTCTATCTGGAGAAACCTCCCAACCACTCATTATTGGCATTCTGACACCCCTTGATTTTTATTCTTAATTTCAATATTTTGTAATAATATTAATCCAATAGATAAATATTTATAATTTGCTTTTTTTGGTCGTAGTTAAATAGATAATAAGTACACTTCGATCTAATTTATCGTTTTTTAAGATATACAAATTGAATTTATTGAATTTGAGAGGTTTAAAGATTTACGATTCTGTTTTGGCGTTATAACTACCCAAAATAACTCTTAAAATTGTATTATTTCAGAGATTGATAAAACACTAATTTTTTACACTTACTACAATTGAAATAATAAAAAAAAAGTTAATTAATAATGATTAGACAGAGATGTTTTAGATTCTAGAATCACTTGTAGGAGGATCTGTGTCCCCTTTATTCTGGGTGAAGATGTCAGACATAATTGAGAAAAAAGCTGATCTTCTTTGTAAAAAATGACCTTTATCCTCATTCTTATTTTTGTTTAAAATTAAGGCCCATTTCTTTAATTTTGGATTACCTTTTCCATCAATTTTTAGAGCTCCATTTTTTTGTCTTACCTTTAAATATGTTAAAATGAATCCTTCTTTTTTTAGGTCGATTCTATCTACATCATGCCATCTTACCCACTTACTTTTTCCCATGGAATACATCGAAGATGTATACCCCGCTTGAATTCTCCAAGCAAACCCGGTGTTACTTGCGATTAGTAAACCATTATCTTTGCCGAGTCTGCATTTTGAGGTTATAACGGGGTCACCTACTGGATCTGAATCTAACATTTTTTCATATTTTGCAAGTCTATCAGGAGAAACCTCCCAACCACTCATTATAGGCATTTTTTCACACTTTGATTTTTGTTATTAATTTCTAAATTTGGTATTATTTCTAATAACAAAAGATCACTATTTAAAAATTTTCTTTTTTTGTAGAAATAAAATAGATTTATCAAGTTTAGTTCGCTCTAGGTCGTAAATTTTGAAAATTTTTAATAATGCAGATTGACTTTTAACATTATTACTCTTTAAAATTAAAGAGATTAAATCTAATATAGAATTTAAATCCACATTTCATAGTTTAGTGTTTTATAAAATTTAATATAAATATAACTTAAGATTTATGCCTTTATAATGAAAATTGCTTTAACTTTTGATATTGAAAGGGACATTCCAAGAGTATTCAACTCTTATTTTGGAGTCAAGGTTGGATTATTAAAAATATTAAATATATTAGATGAATTTAACATCCAAGGTACCTTTTTTTGTACTGGAAACATTATTGAACATTTACCGGAGTATGTAAAATTAATTGAACGTAAAGGCCATGAAATTGCTTGCCACAGTTTAAATCATGAACGCTTAAATCAGCTAGATTTTAATAAATGTCGTCAATCGATCTATGAAAATAAGAAACTTTTAGAAAATATTTGCCAAAAATCAAAAATTATTGGATTTAGAGCTCCTTATCTAAAACCTCCTCTATTCTTACCTAAAATTTTAGCTAGTTTAGGCTTTAAATACGATTCCTCAATAAATTCTCCTAAAAATTTGAAAAAATACCAAATGAATGACTCCCAAATCTATGAATTTCCTCCTTCAAATTATAACGTATATTTTAGATTACCTCTAAATCTTCAATTTTTCTCTAAACGGATTTTTAAAAAGAAGCTAGTCATATTATATTTTCATCCCTGGGAAGCAATAGATGTGAAAGCTCTTATTTTCAACCAAACTAACCAATTTACTAAATATAAAAATATTATTTTTAGACCCGATCGTTGGGTTAATACCGGGGATATTTTTATGCAAAGGTTAAGAATCTTTATCAGGGTTAGCCTTTCTAAAAAGGTAGAATTTGGTTCTTTAAAGGATTTGATTAATTAAAGCGAAAAAGCTATTTTTGAAAAGTTTTAATTGTTTTAGAAGATTTCAATGAAGTTCTTGCATCTGTTTTGTATCTCATTAGTCTAATATTTATCAAAAAACTTAACAAATCCGTTATAATCCTAAAATTCTTTCTTGAATACAATAAAAATTTAATTCCTTTCCTCTTATAAAGCCTTATTAAAGTATTTTTCCAACCTCTTTTAAAATATCCATAATAATATGCTTTTGATAAAAGTTGTTCTAATTTTTCCTTTGATAATTTATTGAGTCTATTCACGGCTGTAGTAAAATTATAATCACTCCAATTATAGGATATTAAGTAATCTTTTTCAATTAAATCGTCTCTAAACTTAGTGCCGGGCAAGGGAGTCATTATGGAGTAAAGTGGGAAGTCTATTCCTAATTTCCTCACAATTTTTATCATTATCTCTGTATCTTTTTCTTCTTCCTCAAAGGTAGAACCTACTAATAAACTACCAATTATTAAAATATCATTATCATGGAGTATTTTGATTGCTTCTACAATATCTCTAAATTTTACTTGTTTATTAAGATCATCCAGAGACTTTTGGTTAAATGATTCGATACCAAGAAAGAAAAGCCAAAAACCTGCTTTAGACATTTTCTTTATTATATTTGGATTATTTTTAATCACATCAATTCTACTTTGACATATAAAATCTAATTTAATACCTTCTTTAATGATTATATCACAAATTTTCTCTACTCTCTTCATATTTGCTGTGAAATTGTCATCTACAATTAGAACATTTAGGCCCTTTTTTTGACTTGAAATGATTTTTAACTCTTGAATAACCCGTTCTATGCTTTTTGTTCTATATGTCCCTCGATTAAACAGATGTATATTACAGAAAGTGCATTTAAATGGACATCCCCTTGATGTTTCGATCACATCTACAGGCATCTGAAAAAACTGGTGATAAGACCTTTTATTTCTTAATTTTCTTGCAGGTAATGGTAATTTATTTAAATCCTTGATTAAATGTCGATCTGGATTGTTTATTATTGTCCCATTAACTTTATATGAGATTCCTTTTATCACCTCTAAATTTCTGTTTTTGATTAATTCCCGAAAAGTAATTTCTCCTTCTCCACGTACAATGATATCGACATAGGGATATTTTATAACTTCAGAATAATCAAAACTTGGATGCCACCCTCCTAAAACTGTTGAAAAACCTCGCTTTTTTGATTCTTTAGCTATTTTTAAAGCAAAATTAATACCGATTGTGAAACAGCATGAAATTCCAACAATATCTGGGTTAAATTCATAAATTTCTTTCATTATGTCCTTAATGTTTAAATTTCTGACTTTAGCATTGATTATCTTCACTTTTACGAGATCTAAAATATTTGCAGCTATGGATTCTAATCCTAAAGCAGGAATGGTAAAATTGTCAGTGATGCTCTTAGTAATAAAATTTGGGCTTACTAAGACAACTTTTTGGATTTTTTTATCAATTAAATTCATTTTTTAGCCTTATTTAAAGGAGTTTGAAAATCAGATTCTTTCGATTAATTTTAAAAATATATATCTATATCCTAGTAAATATATCAGAAGATATTTTAATTATAAGATTTATTTTTCTTCTTTATAATCATGAAAAGATTAGAAATGATATGAATTTAATTTAAAGGATAAATTTACATATCTATTAGTTAATATTATCAATTAAAATTAGGGTAGAATTTTTTGAAAGTATCATTAATTTTTCCAAAACCCCCCAATACAGGTACATTTTGCGGGACAGTTAAAGAAGCTGAGAAATATAACAAAGATAAAATAGAATTTTATGGATTTCCACCTATGGGAATTTTATACCTCGGTTCCTATTTAAGTGTAAACAATTTTGATGTTTCCCTACTTGACCAATTTGCCAGAGGATTATCGGTTGAAGACACACTAAAGTGGATAAAACACGAAGACCCTGATATTTTAGGTTTTTCGACAATAACAACTGCAGGAACTGGAAGAAGCTCTGCAGTAATTGCTAAAAGAGTAAAAGAAGAAATAAATCCAAATGTTAAGATTTTATTTGGGAACTATCACGCTACTTTCAACGATACTAGAATATTAAATAAGTACTCATTTATTGATGCTTGCGTAAGAGGAGAAGGGGAAAATACGCTATTAGAAATTGCCGAAAAAACGGAAAAAGGTGGAGGATTTGAAGATATAAGGGGTTTAACGTATCGAGATAATGGTAGAATTATTAGAAATAATGATAGACCCCTTTTAGAAAAGATTGATAACCTTCCATTTCCAAATAGGAAATTATTAGGAAATGTGGAATATAAAAATAAAGTCGAAGGTCTTGATCTCTCTGTAGGAAAATTTACTTCTGTTGCTTCCTCAAGAGGATGTGCTTTCAAATGTTCATTTTGTTCAAGTTCTATGTTTTGGGGTAATTGGCGTCCAAGGTCTCCAGAAAATATAGTACAAGAATTATTGCTTCTAGAAGAACAAGGTTACCATAACTTACTTTGGGTTGATGATAACTTTACTATAAGTAAAAAAAGATTAATGAAGTTATCAGGTTTACTAAAAAAAGAGAAATTAGACTTTGATTGGATGGCAGAAGGGAGAGTTACTCAAAGTTCAATAGAACTGTTAAATGCTATGAAACAGATGGGATGCAAAATTCTGAGTTATGGTGTTGAAAGTGGATCTCAACGAATTTTAGATTGGTATAATAAAAATATTAATTTAAATCAAGTTTACGATGCCATAGAGAATTCCAAAAAAGTTGGAATTGATATGATTTTAGCGAATTTTATAGTTGGTGCGCCAATTGAAACTCGTGAAGAAATAAATACTACTTTAAATTTCGCTCAAAAATTAGATATTGACTTCCCACAATTTCATATTTTAGGTATAATACCTGGAAATTGGATTTGGGATCAGATGGTAAAAGAAAAAAGAATTAATCCAGATGAATGTTGGGAAGTTGGTACTGCTGTTCTTCCCATCCCTTTAAGTGAATTAATGATACTAATAAGAGAGACTCATCGAAAATTTATGTTACGACCCAATTACATCTCTCGGCAAATTCTTAAAACTATAAAAAGTAAATATAGGTTAAAAATAATTAGTCAAAACTTTAAAAATGTAAAAAATTGGGATTTATGGAATCGCTGGAAACCATTCTGGGGATGAATCTTAAGAAGAATACAGTTTAGGTATTACATCTTTAAACATTATCGGGGTTCCAAAATGATTTCACTCCATGGAAATCCTCAAAATTCTTTATATTATGCGAAAGTATCTTGAGCATTGAAAAGAATTTATAAGAGCTTGTGGTACTTCTATAGATTGTTTTTATCAAATACTTTGGATTCATAAAAAAACCTTTTAGCATCTCTAAGATTAAGTTAGAAATCGTTTCAGTTGGAACTCCATTAGGGTCTATATCGGATATATGAACTCCTTCTTCCCAATATGTGTCTTCATTAAGAATATTTTTCTCAACCATCTCATCCCAAATATCGGTTCCAGGCATTGTCCCAAGGATATTATAAACTGGAAAGTCAATATCCAACTTTTGAGCAAATTTTAAGGTATTATATATCTCTGAAAATGTCTCACCCAGTGCACCAACAATGAATGAGCCCAAGATGAACGGAATTTTTGCTTTACGAGCTTTTTTTACCGCAATAATTGATTGGGATGGTGTTATATTTTTTCTATAATAATTGAGAATTCTCTGATTCGCACTTTCTATTCCATAAAACAACACTCTACAATTAGCTCTCTGCATTTCACGTAACATCTCATCAGACACTTGATTCACTCTTCCCTCGCATATCCAATCTATATCTATGTTATGTTTTTGCATTAATCGACAGAGTTTTATCACTCTTTTTTTGGAGACAGTGAAGTTATCATCTACAAAATTAATGTATTTATATCCTTCACTCTCTAAAAACAGAATTTCTTTCATTATATTCTCTACTGAACGAGTTCTAAAGCCAACATTTCTTTTTCCATAACAAAAGGAACAATGATAAGGACATCCTCGAGAGGAAATCATTGATGTAAATCCTTTCGGTGCCAGCTCTAAACCACCGAAACTCCCAGTATATTCAATTTTCAAAGCTTTTCTATCTGGAAAAGGTATTGCATCAAGATCTTTAGTCAAGGGACGCTCCTCATTTCTTTTTATTTTTCCATTGCTCCTATATGTTAGTCCTTTAATATCTTTTAACGATTGATTTTTTTCCAATGCTCTAACTAATTCTAAAAAGGTAAATTCTCCCTCACCTCTTACACAGATATCAACTTCGGGATATTTATTTAAAATTCTATAATCGTTATGAGTTACATGCCGATTTCCAAATACTATTTTAATATTTGGGTTCCATTTCTTTACCTCAATAGAAGTCAATGCCGCACTGATTCCCGATCCCGA
>SDBS01004123.1_pt1 | contig 14238 bp, 12 predicted proteins | sample 2277091 | NCBI WGS metagenome assembly SDBS01 (sample SAMN10404972, study PRJNA504765) | marine sediment metagenome | isolation source: marine sediment core GS10_PC15, 163 cmbsf | place: Arctic Ocean: Southern Knipovich Ridge | collected 2010
AATTAGCTATAAATAGAAAAATTGTTTTTATATTTATTATGTCATCAGTAGATTCAAAACTTTATCAATATGGTGTAAAGACAGCACAAGAAGCTGTTGCGTTAGATAATCAAGGTAAATACAGGCAAGCAATAAATTTATATCAAAGAGCATCCGAAATTCTCATGCAGTTTATGAAATATAATAAAAATCCTCAGATGAGAATGATGTGTCAAAGAAATATTGAGGAATATGTGGAAAGAGCAAAGACGTTAAAGTCTCAGCTTGGTGGCACACGGTCAAGACGGGGGAGTCCTTCCGCGAAATCACATGGTACAAAAGAAGAAGGATCCTCTGAATCTGATATTGAGGGAGTATCATCAGAAGAAAAAGAGCTTATTGATATGATATCTGGAACAATTGTTACAGAATCTCCAAATGTAAAATGGGATGATATTGCTGGTTTACAAAATGTAAAGCAAGCTTTAAGAGAAGCAATCGTTTTACCAATTGCAAAACCAGAATTATTTACCGGAGCTAGACGTCCTTGGTCTGGAATATTATTATTTGGACCTCCTGGGTGTGGAAAGACATTATTAGCAAGAGCAGCTGCAACAGAATGTAGTGCTACCTTTTTTAGTGCTTCCTCTGCTGAGTTATTGAGTAAATGGTTAGGAGAGAGTGAAAAGTTAATTAGATCTTTATTTAAAGTAGCTCGATTAAAAGCACCGAGTTTAATATTTATGGATGAGATTGATTCTGTGGCTACAAAAAGAGGTGAAGGGTCAGAAAGTGGTGGTGAAAGACGTGTTAAGACACAACTTTTAAGTGAAATGCAAGGATTAAAGTCTTCTCATGATAAACTACTATTAGTTTTAGGAGCTACTAACCGTCCATGGGATATTGATAACGCAATGTTAAGCCGGTTTGAAAAAAGGGTGCATGTACCACTACCAGATTTAAAAGGTAGAACGGGAATTTTCAAGATTCACACGGAAGGTGTAGATACGGTAGTGAAGAACGAAGATTATGTTGAATTGGGTGTTAGATCTGAAGGGTATTCAGGAAGGGATATTGCGAATGTGTGCCGTGAAGTAATAATGCTACCAATACGAGAATTAGATACTAGCGGTTTACTTGAAAATTCAGATAAAGATATAAAAATTAGAGCCCTTAATTTAGAAGACTTTACTAAAACCCTCAAAAAAGTTAAACCTATGACAAATAAAAGTTTATTAAAGCAGTATTCAAATTGGGCAGAAGAATTTGGGGAAGGTTAAACACTTTTAGCTGATCATTATGGAGAGACAAAAAGAAAAAACAGAAGTAGTACATAGAGAATCTAAAGAAAAAGCAGGAAAAGAACTCGAAGAATTAAAGAAAGAGCTCGCTGAGCTAAAGAAATTAAAAGAAGAAAAACAAGCATTAGAAAGAGAAGCTACTCAAAAAGATATTATCAAACAGGAAGATACGAATGAAACAGATCTAGATTATATCGAGGAAGAGTTTGATAAACTTCAAGATTTATTATCTTCCCAGTTAGGTAAAATAGATCAAAAAGCTTATGAAAAGCAAGCTGCACACATAGAAGAAGAACTCCAAACACTTGAAGAAGAAATAATTGGAGAAAAAGGATTAATAGAAAAGAAATTAACTGCTCATGAGAACTTAATAGAGGCATATCCATGGCTGGAAGAAGAACGGAAAAAATTCATGTATTCGATGCCTGATAAAACAAAAAATAATAATGATTATCACTCTTGGAAGTCAGAATGGGCTAAAGTATTATTTGATTATGCCAGATTTGCTGTGATTCACATCATATATACCAGAGATTTAAATTCTGAGAAACCGTTTTCTAACTTTAATGATCGAGAAACCTACATAACAAAAATTGTTAAAGAATTGATCAAGAAAAAGCAAGCAAAATGGCTTTCAAAAAAGAAAGACAAAGCTAGAGTTTATTGGAAAACACTGGAAAGTTGGTCCGATGAAATATATAACTGGGCTTATGAAAATGGTAAAATTGAACCCATCATGGTCTATGAGTTAAGAGAAGCAAAACAAGAAGATTTTAGTAATCTTCCAATAGAAGACTTAGAAGCAATTTTTAAAATTTTAGCTAAAAGTCGCAGAGCTACGGTTTTAAAATTAGACGATGGACAATTAGCTTTTAAGATAAAATTAGAATAAGAAATTTAAGGGTTAATTTCTTCTCGCAAAAAAAAAATTGGCTTATTTTGCTAATTAAATGCAAGATCGTGAGTGTTAATTAATATAATCTTAATCGCTAAAACTTTATAAGGAAGTCAAAGAAATATAAATTAGATAGATCTATTTGATTTAATTGAGGATCAACCTATAATGGATGCAATAGTATCAATTATTATTTCAGCTGTCCTATTTATAGCGATAATGGTAATTTTTACAATAGAACGATTAGATTATATTTCTTTTACGTTACTATCAGCATTTATTGCGTGTGTTATTGCAAGTATTACCTTTGATGTTGGGTTTACAGAATTTATAACCTATATCGAATTTGAACCGTTAGTTTTTATAATCTGTATGCAAATTATAGTTGCCATTATGGAAGAACAAAAAATATTTAGGTGGATCGTCTTAAAAACCCTTCATTGGACGAAAGCTGATCATAGAAAATTCTTCTTTTTGATCTGTTTAATGGCAAGTATGACATCAGCAATTATCTCTGATATTACAGTAATAATTATTTTTGTACCCGTCGTTATACAAGCTTGTAAAATCCTGAAAATAAATCCAGCACCTTATCTTTTTGGTCTTAGTTTTACGATTAATATTGGGTCTATTTATACTCCTTTTAGTTCAGCTGAGAATATTCTTATAGCAAATGCTTTTTCAATTAATTTTATTTACTTTATATTAAATTTTTCTCTGATAGTTTTTCCAACCCTAATTTACACCCTTTTCATTATAGATTTTACCATGATTAGAAAACAAGAACCCCCTCCTGAAAGTAATAAGAAAAATCTTCTTGATATCATGGATCCTAACATAATTATTGTTAATAAAAAGAAATTTGTCTTAAATTCAATATATTTTGTGAGTATAATTATTGGATTAATCCTTATCCCTGGAGCTTATTTAGTCGCTCTTGTTGGTGCAATTATGATGTGTCTTTTAAATAGGAAAAAGTTTGTAGACATTCTTCTTAAAACTGATCTAAAGGTTATTATATTCTTTATAGGAATATTCCTCATTATGGGTACAATGCAAATAAATGGAACTTTTATAATTATTGGTGATTTTATAGATAACTTTATCTCGGATAATATTCTTATTGCTGCTATAACCATTTTGATGATGATAAGCGTATTATCAGGTTTTTTAGCCCAAATTCCAACAGCTCTCGTATTTATCACATTAATGCAAAATATTTATGGTATAGGGCAAGTTCCCAACCTTATTATTATGGCAATCATCCTTGGGATAAATATTGGCTCTAATTTTTTACCACAAGGAGCTGCCGCTGATATAATAACCTTAAATCTAGCAGAAAAAAATGACGTATCAGATTTTAACTATAAATCATTATTAAAATATGGTTCTATGATGACTTTACTACATATTGGAGTTAGTATAATCTACTTAACTTTATATTCATTAATTATTCCCTAGTTTAATACAGTTTAAGATATGCAGATCAGAGGAACTTTTTTAACTTAGACATTCTTAAATTCTATATGGGGAAAGAGTTTCACAGCACAACCTATCCTAATGCTATAACACCCTACCTCGTTTGGGGAATGTAAACAACACTCGGGACCTATGATCATTTGACAATGGATGAGTATCAAAATTTTTGACCGATTTGGCTACTTAGGTAGAAAAAAACTTCCTTTATTAGTCTTCTTTTTCTATATCAACTTTATCAACACTGTGGAGTGCGCAATTCATTGAATCCAAGATTTCAATTATTTCATCAAGCGTAATGTTAGTTCCTTCAATGTTTATATATAGAGAAGCTGTTTTTTGATCTAATTCATCAACTTTAATGTGAACTTTTGTTACTCCATTAATTTTCAATAGATTACGAGCTACTACATCAACTCCGGGTTCGTAAGCTTTTAAAACATCGAGATAATACCTTACTTTCATTATTTTATAAACCTTTTAGGTGTAATTACGGATTGATTGAACTTATTATTTAGTGTTAATGAGTTAATATTTTTATCGAAATATGACTAAGAAGTATGATTGTCAATAATTAATCGATATTAATTAACGAAAAACTACTTTTTCGACTGTAATTATGAATTTTACTGGAATTCAAGATAAGATTAGAATAATGAATTAAATCGTTTTATATAGAAGGGAAATACCATTGTTTCCCTGTTAAAATATTTTCTCTAAATTTAGCTATATTAGTCCTTTCAAGCGATTCTAACGCTCTAAGAGTACGATCTTGACTCCATGCTAATTTTGTGCAGACTTCCTCTAATGTTATAACCCCTTTTTCCTTGGCTAGTTCGACAACCTTGGCCTCATCACCTGTAAATTGTATTGGAAAGAATTGTATCAAGAGTACCCCGGACTCCAATTGTGAAATACCGTCAATAACTTTTGATTTTTTCAAAGCTTTCATTGCTTTTTCAGCATCCTTTACTTCTACATTCCCTTTTAAAATACCCGTGTTTATTAATTCGAAAACTTCTGATAAGGGTACTATACCTCCCGTTTCTTCTTTGCTCATTAAAACTCTCTGATAAGCGAGCATTCCTAATTTTTGGTAATCAATTTTAGAAAACTTTTTTAAAACATCATGTTCAGTTATTTGTTCAGTTATAATTTTTGATGAAGGAATACCATATTTTTTTTGTAACTCTTTAACTTCTTTCCTTAATTCGGGAGTTAAAGCAAGTAATACTCCATGTTTCTTAGCGAGCTCGCGAAGTCGGTCTTTTGTAAATTTCTCCACTGAAGCTTTTGATTGCATCTCCTTTATTTTTAATTCTGCTGCCCTCTTCTCCATAGCTTCTTTTAAATCAATCTCGTCTTCGATTTTTCGAATGCCCATTTTTATAGCACTATTTTTTAATACCTTTTTTGATTAATAATAATAAATCTTCTTAATTCTTTTTATTTTAACGAATTATGAATAATGAGAGAATTTTTAGAAACATAAACAACATTGAGTCGGATTTAATAGCAACCTCATTTAATATTATATCTGCTAAATTATCACCCGTTTTAGATAAACTGAAGAATTTTTTATACATCTCAATAAATAAATCAACAACTGAAGTGAGTTATCCTTCTGTTTATTTAATTACCAAGGAACAAAAGAGAGTAATTGATGAGAGTAATATTTCAGATAGGATTTATACGGCTGGATTATATTTTGGTTTTATTAAAAAGGGCGTTTTCTATTTTAGTATCGAAGGAGTAGAACACCTACTTAAATCTGGTATCTTCACTGATTTTAAGCGTTTATGGATTAATGAAAGTGGAGAGAAATCTTTTCTTTATGGGAATAATATCTTAAAGAAGATGGTAATAAAAAGTCCACCTAACTTAAAAGAAAAAGATCTCTTAATAATATTAACCAAATTTGATGAATTAATAGGATTAGGTCTTTCACGAGTCGATAATGAAAAAATTATGCACCTTAAGCCAAATGATATTGTCAGCATTAATTTAAGTGATAAAGGAAAATATTTAAGAATAATACAATGAAAAGATAATCACCCATTAACACTAAATAATAAGTTCAATCAATCCGTTTTATCTTTCTTTTCGATTCTATCTAGTACATCTTGAATCTCTTTCAATTCTCCCATTATTATTTTGGTCTCTTGAATTTCTCGAGGCTTATCTAAACCTAGATCTTCGCCATTTAATCTCATTAAATTTACAATACTTATTTAAATTTAAGAAAATTATTGATTCTTTTTTATCAAACAGAGATAAAAACCAATGGTGTTATGAAGATGCGGATAAAGTCGTTGAGAATGTTTTAAATCCTTTCTAAGTGATTTCCCATACACTTTTATAAGCCCATTCTCACCGTAGTTATTTGGAAGCTCGATAACTTTATAATCAGATAAAGAGTTTAGAACATCATTTATTACAATTTCGTTTTCTTCAGGAGCAATAGAACAAGTGCTATACAATAACTCACCATTTGGTTTTAAGCTGTTTAAACCGGCTGTAAGTAAGTCTTTCTGTATCGATGCCATTTTTGCAATATCTTTTAATTTTTTGCTTGTTTTTCTGCTTTTATCTTGTCTAATTAAGCCTTCTCCTGTACATGGGGCATCCAATAATATTTTATCTGCTTTTTTGTTCAATTTATGAAGACCAGTAGCATCAAAATTTAAAATAATCGAATTTGAAACACCCAATCTACGTATATTCATTTCTAAAGCAGATATTCTCTTCCTATTTCTATCAATCAAAATAAGTACACCTTTATTCTTCATTATTTGAGCTAATTGTGTTGCCTTACTTCCAGGCGCCGCACACATATCAATAACCAGATCATTAGGTTTTGGATCAAGGATTAAAGCTGGCAACATCGAGGCAACATTTTGTAAATAATAATAGCCTTGAAGATAATCATGAGAAGATCCTAAATTTGAACTCTCCTTAATTATATTAAAGCCATATGGTACCCACTCTAATGGTTCTAACTTAAATCCTTTATTTTTTAACCTGATTTTCAGATCTGAGGGAGAGATTTTAATTATATTAACTCTGATTGATCGAATTAATGATTTTTCATTAGCCTCTAATAATTTGATTGTATTGTCTAAGCCCAAAAAATCGAGATATCTTTCTATCATATAAGGAAGATAATTGAATTTTTCTGCGAGTTTTTTTGCTTCCATTTTTAATTGAGAGATAAAAATAACAACCTCATTTCAATCAATTAATACTAATAAAAAGTAATTCATTTTAATTGTTATTAATGAGGATAATATTATTATGATTGAAGTTGAAATAAAAGTAAGAATTACCGATCCCGAATTAATAAGAAGGAGTTTTATTGAAAAACAGGGGATTTATAAATTTTCATTAAAGCATGAAGATACATATTTTAATATGCCAAACGGATTAAGAGATTTTCAAAAAACTGATGAAGCCTTGCGTCTGCGTAAATCGGTTAAATTCATTAAAGATAAATATGGGAAGGAATCTGAGAATGAGATTTATTTTACATATAAAGGGAAAAAGATAGACAATATTACCAAGACTCGTGAAGAAATCAATTTGATAATCGAAGATTATGGAAAAATGAAAAGAATTCTTGGTTTATTAGGATTCAGAGAGGTATTGATTGTTATAAAAGAAAGAGAATTCTTTAAGTTTGATTATAAAAACTATTCTATTGAAGCTTTAATTGACTTTTTGCCGATTTTAAATCAATATTTTATTGAAGTCGAATATCTAACTGAATCTTCATTAGAAGTGGAAGAGATTCAGAACCTATTATTTGAATTCTTAAATTTATTTGGCATTAAAAAAGAAGACTCTGTACGCAAATCTTATTTGGAACTTGTTATTGAGAATTTAAAGGTCTAAATTCAGAAAAAGTATGTTTGAAACTGTGTTTTTTCTTTAAAATAAAAAAAAAAAATATTGAAAAGAAATAAGCGTAAATAACTAACGCGTTTTAAAAATTTCTATAATTTCTATTAAACGCGTTAATTTCATTTTTTTTAATTATTATATTCCATGAAAGTGATTTTTCTTCTTTGTTCATTTTCTTCTTATCTCCATTTTGTTCTATAATTATTATTTGTTGATATTAGTATAAAATAAATTTGGAGTCCAATTCTTGAGGAAACCTAAAAATCGAATTATATTTCAAACTAGTATTTTCGTTTTCTTTTTATAATTGAAGAGAGATTATTCTCTAAATAGAATTGGAGATACTAAATATGAATTTCAATAATAAATTAAGAAGAAAACCTTTGTCTTATGAAGGATATTTAAGAAATAATATCTTGAATAAATAATTCAAATCTTAATTTTTTTAAATTTACTATAAACATTTATTCAAATAATTAGAAATTGAATATTACGATAAAATTAAAAGAAAGTTGTAAATCTAATCCTTTATAACATAATCTTTTACGATTTCATGGTGACACACTGTAATTGATCTATCGGAAGGAGCAATCAATTTGATATTTTCTAATACTTCCACGTGTGAAGAGAGTAGTACAAGATTATCATTATTACCTATTAATTTAGCGCCTTCATGGATTAAACAGTTATCTGAGATGATTGCTTTTTCGATTTTCACGTCACTTGAAACATAAGCCTCGTTAAATATAACAGCATCTTTAATTTCTACATTATTTCCTATATATACATTATCCCCGATTATAGCATTAGGTCCAATTTCACAATTTTTTCTAATAACTACGTTTTCTCCGATAGTGACAGGAGGATGTATTTTTAGTTTTCCTTCTACATCAAGGTTTTTATGTATTAAATTTCCATTTTGGCCCTTAGAGTTGCTTATTATGTTATTCATTAATAATATGTTCCCTTCGAGTAGTTCCTCTGGTTTACCGATATCTTTCCATACACCAGATATTGGATAATGGAATAAGCCTTCTTTTTTAACTAACACAGGAAATATCTCAGTCTCTATAGAAACCTTTTTTTCTTGTTCGATATATTTAAAAATCTCCGGTTCCAAGAGATAGACTCCCGCATTAATTGGCATGGGTATATTTTTTTCTCCATATTGATATTCAGATTTCTCAAGAAATTTCAATATTTTATGGGATTCCTCCTCAACGATTAAAACTCCATATCGAGAAGGATCATCAACAATTTTGCTCGAAATTAATCCCATTCCTCCAAATTTTTTATGTGCTTTTATCATTTCGTTAAAATCAAAGTTTAAAATGACATCCCCGTTTAACATAAAAAAATTATCATCTTTAAGGTATTCTTCGGCTAGTTTAATTGCTCCTGCTGTTCCAAGTGGATGTTTTTCATCGGTGTAGAGTATTTTTACTCCAAGTTTTTTACCATTCTTAAAATAATTTTTAATTGTATCACCCATGACGCTTACAGCCAGTACTATTTCTTCTACACCAGCTGATTTCAAAAGTAAAATCTGGCGTTCTATTACCGGTTTATTCACTACAGGAATTAAAGTTTTGGGAATTGTGCAAGTTAATGGACGTAAACGAGTACCCCATCCACCTGATAAAATTATACCTTTCGTCATTGTAATACCTTTGTTGTTATTTTGAGCAAATTGTAATTAAGGATCTGGTAGGGGAATTTTGCTACAAATTAAAATTTATTTGATAACCTTAAATCATTACTTTTTGATTATGATTCTAATCTATTTTGAAGAAATGTCCGATTCTCCTTCTATCATTTTATCAGATGGATACTCCCTTATGATGTTTTTAATATCCGTAAAATACCATGCAACAACAAGAGTCACAAATTGTAAATATATTGTAATGATAAAAAGCAGAGCTATCCCAAAAATTTCCGCTAGAGGTCCAGAAAGTATCATCCCCAGGGGGGTTACCGCTGCAGCAATACCAGCTAAAATTGAAAATACTTTCCCTTGACTCTCATGTGGTACACTTGTTTGGAAAATCGTAAGAAACATTGTATTTGCTATTGGTATCATTGAAGCATGAATCAACGCACCGATGCCGATAAGAAGATAACTACCCTTAGGAGCTAGAGTTGTTACAGTATACCCTATAATACCAATAATCACAGACCATATAATTATGAGTTCTTTATTTTTCCAGTTTTTCTTTGATGAGGCAATAATGGCACCAATTACTATTCCTGTTTGCAAAAAAGCACTTACCAATGCATAATCTTGCGCCGCTCCCGAGTGATTTACTTTAACAAATAGAACCATTAAAGTAGTAAAAGGCATGTTTAAGAGATTGATAACCGATATAAATATAATTAAAATATAAAGAGTTCTTACAGATTTCAAAATACTCAAACCTGATTTAAATTCCTTAGTGAAAGATCTCTTCTCAGTTTTTTTTGAAGTAGCTGAAATTGGAGGGATTTTAATGAAAATTAATGGAATAATCGCAATAAAAAAAGTAAACACATCAGCCCAGAGGATTTGGTTAATTACTAAAAACATTAACAATGTAGCTGAAATTACTGGACCAATAACACGCATAATCCCTGTAAATAGATAGTTAATCGCGTTCATTCTGCTAAGTTTTTTCCTTGGTATCATTAAAGGAATAATGGCATTGACTGTTGGAAAGTGGATCGCTTGACATACAGAACGGAAAAAATTAACCATCATTACAAGCCAGATATTTGTAAAATTATTCATGAATAGCATTATCAATATAAAAGTGAGGAGCGCTTGAAGTGAGTCGGTTACAACAATTGTGACTTTTCTGTTCCATCTATCAATAAATACACCCACTATTGGTGTTATGATTACCATCGGGATTGAGCCTAAAAAAAAAGCGATAGATATATAAATTGGGCTTGCAGTAACATCTGCAATCCACCAAACTATCACAAATTGGATAATAGAAGAGCCTAATAATGAAATTAGTTGTCCAAGCCAGAAAAAAAGATAATTCTGCAAAGTATGACTTGTAGCAACAGATGCCATGTAAATTTTAATTATTGTTTATATCAAAACTTTATTAAATTAAGGTTTGAGCAAATTTGACTAATAGAATTAAAGCAGAAATATAATAAAATAAAGATAATAAAATAATGAAAAAAAAATAAATTACTTTTTAAATAATGGATCAGCTTCTTGAAGAACTCGTCTCTGGATTTTCCCCAAGATATTCTTTGGGACATCATCAATGAAATCAAGGAGTGCGGGGCACTTCCATTTTGTCATATTTTTCTGTGTCCAAGCTATTAATTGTTCACTAGTTATTTTTCCTTTGTATTCTGGTTTTAATGCAACCCACGCCTTTGTTATTTCTCCAACTTTTCCTTTAGGATCCGGAAGACCTGCAACTGCTGCTTCTGAAACAGCTTCATGACTCATAAGCATAGTCTCAACTTCTGCAGGAAAAACAGAGTGTCCTGCAACTTTTATTAATTGTTTCTTCCTATCTCTTAGAGCAACTGTTCCATCCTCATTCATGAAGCCAATATCACCTGTGAGAAGCCATGTTCTACCATCCCATTCTTTTAAAGTATCAGCTGACTCCTCTGGTTGGTTTAAGTACCCTTTCATAACTTGGGGTCCACAAACACATAACTCTCCAGTGTTTTCTTCTCCATACTTATCTCCTGGTAACCCAACTGCAATTGGCCCTTTTTCAAAATCGTTTGCGTCAAAGATACCCCAATCTGTGCCTGTCATTGGCATTCCAAGACAATCTACGGGACTTTCTCCAAATAGATTCCCTGCACTTACAACCGGACTTGCTTCTGAGAGACCATATCCCTCTACTATTCTTCCACCAGTATTTTTCTGAAATGATTGCTGTACAGGAGCATGTAATGGTCCAGCTCCAGATATGCATAACTTCAACCTACCCATTAAACTTGGAAATTTCTCAAGTTGAGGAAAATCAGCGATGCGTTTGAATAAAATCTCTGCTCCAGCATAAAAAAGACCTTTCGGGGCAGGGATGTGAGTAATTTCCTTTAAAAATTCTTCAGTAGGAGGGGGGCTTGGAAACAGCATAATCCATCCACCTAAAGCAATTGCAACATTCATTACTGCTGTCATTGCAAATGAATGGAATAAGGGTAATGCTCCAATATCTCCCACACCTGGATCTTCACCTCCGACCCATAACATTGCTTGGGTAGCATTTGAGACCAAATTAAAATGAGTTAAAATAGTGGATTTAGGTATCCCTGTAGTTCCTCCTGTCATTATGTATGTAGCTGTGTGCTCAGTAGGATCAAACTTTACTTCGGGAGGACTAAATGAATCGAGGCTCATCATTTTCCCATCGACAAGTACTTCTCTATTAATTAGATCCAAGAACTTAAGAGCTTTTGGAAAATCAACCTTTCCTTTTGGGATTTTACCAACCAATTTTCCTAATCCTTTTTTCCATCCAGGCAATCCTGAAGCTAAATCTGCCACATTTGTATAAATAACCATTTCGATACTAGATTTTTTAATAATTGGGCGTGCTAATTCACCATACAATGCATCTAAAACGATTAAAGTTTTTGCGCCGGTTAGTTTTAAATGGTGTAATATTTCTAAAGGCTTATAGGTTGGATTCACACCAGTTGCAATTGCTCCTAGTTTAGTTACTGCATAGAAGCTAATTACATATTGAAAACAATTTGGCATTAAGAATGCTACCACATCACCCTTTTTTATTCCAAGTTTATCAAGCGAAATCGCTAGAGAATCTATTGCTTTACCTGCTTCCTCATAGGTCATCCATGATTCTAGAAACCACATCATGTTATCCTTAGCAAACTTCTTGCGTTGTCTTTCAAAGAACTCTCCTAATGAAAGTTTCTCAAAGGTATGATTTTTAGGTGTATTTTCCGGCCACCATTTTTTAAACCACGCTTTATCCTTGTTTACTTGCCATTCTACCATCTTTATTCACTTTTTACTTATCAATTATATTCAATTAAAATTTTAAATTTTAAAGGCAAATATTACTTTTAATTAGTTTAGGTTTATAAATTATTTTATAATAAAAAGTTAGGAGCCTTTTGGATATGAATCAGTCTTAAAGAATTCTCTATTCTAGAAATTATAACAACAAAAATTAAATGAAATAACTCATTCAAAATACGTAGAAATATATTTATTTTTGAGGATTAGAAAAAATGACATGTATTCATGGTTTAGATGAAATAAACTGTCCTAAATGTACCATAATGAGATCAACAATGCCATTTAAGAAAGTACATGAGAAAAAGGAGAATTTTTTGAAAATAGAAAATCCTTTCTTAAAGAAAAATTCACGTTTAAAGGAAGAATTTGTGAAGGAATTAACTAAAAACAGAATCACTCCTCAATTTACTCCCCTCTATTCTATTCCAAAACCAAGGCTAATTAATGAAATTCCTAATTTTGAGAATAGAATGTTCTTTAAGAGGATTGAAGACCTCAATATTGATAACAGAGACCTATTAGGATTTCCAAAAAAAATTCCACTCGTAAATCCAGAGTGGAAATTTGAAGAAGAAGACTAATTTTCTCATCTCAATTTTTGTTTTTTCTTAAATTTATTATACTATACTTCCCACATAAGAATTTAAATGATTATGAATAGTGAATGGAAGTTAGGTTTGAATAATCTTATTATTATGTGATAAAATGTGAATTTTTTGAACCATTAAAGTATTATATTTGAGTTCACCTAATTATTATTACCTATCTTAACAAGAAGGATTTAAAAAATGATAATTAATAACAAAAGAATGAAAATAGCTTTTATCTTATTGATATTTTTATTGATGCTTAATACTATATTTCTTGGTAATACTTATCTAAATGGACAAAATTCTTCATTCAACCAAAGTCATTATAATTTGGAAGATACTAATGATATTTTACATCTTTCAGGGACATATACCAATATAACTATAGATGACAGCCCAGGAAGTTCTAATAGCTGGGCATGGGCAAAAACTCAAACTTGGTGTAGTGGAAATGGAAATTTATTAGATCCTTACATAATAGAAAGTCAAATTTTAAATCTGTCTAGTAGCTCACACGGTATACGTATAACAAACTCAACATCATCTTATTTTGTTATTAGGAATAATATAATTCAATGGAACAAAATAACTAATACTGTTCCTATGACAGGCATTTATTTAAGCAACACTTCTAAGGGTAAAATAGATACCAACACAATTTACAATATAACAAAAGGAATTCACTTAGTTAATAGTTCAAATTTAGATATACTCAATAATACGATATACGATCAAACAACAACATTTCACATGTATGAAGGAATTTTGGTAGAATATAGCTATTTCCTTAATATTTCCAAAAATAAAATATACGATATAACACAGGCAGGGAATGGCATATTTCTAAATAACAGCTTTTTTAATACCATCTCTGACAATAAAATATCTAATATTGAAAATAGCAATGGTATGAAACTCGAAAATAGTAATTTTAACGATTTTACTGAAAACGATATATTTAACAATGAGGTTGGAATTACACTCCAAGATAGTCATAACAACACATTTTCTAGAAATAATGTAAGCAATAACGCAGATCATGGATTAGTAATAAACCAAAGTCATAATAACACCCTTACAGGAAATACGGTA
>SDBS01004125.1_pt1 | contig 14236 bp, 12 predicted proteins | sample 2277091 | NCBI WGS metagenome assembly SDBS01 (sample SAMN10404972, study PRJNA504765) | marine sediment metagenome | isolation source: marine sediment core GS10_PC15, 163 cmbsf | place: Arctic Ocean: Southern Knipovich Ridge | collected 2010
GAAAGTGCTAATCTCCCACAAATTATACGTGAGGATTGACTATGACATCATTATTTATTCAGATTATGGTTTGGATTATAATCACTCTGATTTTATCAAGATTATTATATATCCTTGGAATAACCCTATATACTTATTATCTTACGGATAAACGACTGAAGGGATTCCCAAATTATCGTGTACCAAATATTTTTTTTCATGGACGGGTAACTTCAGCAAAATCTCGTTTTGTACCTTATCCAACACCCCATGCTATGGTTTCTTCTTGTATTTATGATGTTCAGAGAAAAGTACTGAAGATTAAAGCAAAAGTACCTGAAGGTGTCTACTGGTCAATTACTTTTTTTGCAAGAAACCAAGATTGTTATTTTACTCTGAATGACATAGGAGCCAAACAAAAGTATGGACAAGAAGTAGAAATCATTCTGAAAAAACGAGGTTTATCTTATAAGAGCAAAAAAAATGAAATTATCGTGTCAGCACCTCGTTTTAGCAAAAAGGGATTGATCTTGATTAGGATTGTCATGATGAATCCAAGTGATAAAGAGGAAATTAAAAGAATCGTCCAAGTACAAAAACAGGTTTCTACTGAATTTGAAATGTTAAAATAACATAACACAAAACATCTTAAATGAATGGACTTTTCTAGCAAAGCACATAAGGAGTGAAGGTTGTTAATCAACCAAACAAAAAAATTAATTTTTTTTCTTTTGCTTTAATTGCACCAAAAAATTGTTATAATCTAAAACTTTTTACCGAAAAATCATAATCAAAACAAACTACACCTTCCCTCCTCCTTATTTTAATAAATAGTAAGGTTTATATACTCAAATTAATATTGATATATTAAGTATTGTCAACCAAGTCTTGTCAATACAAAAAAGCGTAAAAAAAAACCAAAAAATATGACATATAACTATAAAAAAGGAATAGGAGATATAAAACCGATGTCGTTTGAAGAATATAATAACCGTTTTTATAATGGGCGTAGAATGAGTGGTCGTACTCTGTTATCACCTCAAGTATCGGTCTCCCGAGAAGAGTTGAGAGAACTGAAGGCTAAGGTTGAGAAATATGAAGCTCTCGCTGAAGTTCATAAGAGAGTAAAAACGCAAAATGATCAGCTCTTAAAGGAGTTGGATGATTTGAAAGATGACGCTCGCAAATTCAAAGAGTTAATGGAGGAGAAAGAGAAATTTCTAAACTCCCTGCTCCGAGTGCGTGCGGATTTCGAGAATTACAAGAAAATATCCGAGCGCGAGAACAGTAAATATAGGGCTTATGCTCTGGAGCAAATCTTGAAGAAGTTAGTTGACCATTATGACGATCTGGTTCGTGCCTTCAACTTGATGAAGATGGTAACTAACATGAATGGCATCCGGGACGGTTTTAAAATCGTGGTCAAGAATTTCGAGAAGCTACTCGTGGAAGAGGGTATTCGAGCTATGAATTCTGAAGGTGAGATATTCGATCCATTTAAGCAGGAAGCTATACTAGTTGAAGAGGGACACACTGACCTTCCGGATAACACAATTTTAGAAGAGTTAGATAAAGGTTATTTTTTAAAAGACAAGATTTTGCGGCCTGCGAAGGTCAAAATCTCAAAAAAAACAATACAAAAATTAAATAATCAAAATAATAAAAATAAAAATTAGAATTGAAATAAAAATAAAAATCGAAATATAGAAAAAAAGTGAATAAAAATGGGAAAAATAATAGGAATTGATTTAGGAACATCAAATTCGGCAGCTGCAGTACTTATAGGTGGCAAACCGACAATAATTCCGAGTGCTGAAGGGCTCACAATCGGGGGTAAGGCATTTCCTTCTGTAGTAGCTTTTACGAAGGATGATCAGCGTTTGATCGGCGAGCCAGCACGTCGTCAGGCAATTTCGAATCCTGATAGGACAATAACCGCAATCAAGAGAAAAATGGGGACATCCTATAAGGTGAAGATTGACGGAAAAGAGTATTCTCCACAGGAAATCTCAGCAATGATTCTGCGGAAGATCAAGGAGGACGCAAGTGCGTATTTAGGCGAGGAAGTCACAGATGCTATAATCACGGTTCCTGCCTATTTTAATGATAATCAACGGCAAGCCACGAAGGATGCGGGAAGGATCGCGGGATTAAATGTAAAACGTTTAATCAACGAGCCCACTGCCGCAGCTGTTGCTTATGGGTTGGACAAGAAGACTGCCAGGATGAAAATCGCTGTATTAGATCTAGGTGGTGGTACTTTTGATGTCACGATAATGGAACTGGATAATCAGGTGTTTGAAGTAATTTCGACAGCTGGAGATACGCAGTTAGGTGGTACAGACATGGATAAGATCCTGGTTGATCATTTAGTCTCAGAGTTCCAGAAGGCTGAGAGCGTAGATTTACGTGGTGATTCAATGGCAATGCAGAGAGTCAAGGAAGCAGCTGAAAAAGCAAAAATCGAGCTTTCCACATCAATAACAACAGATATCAACCTACCTTATATAACAGCTACAAATAACGGTCCAAAACATCTTAATATGACGATTACAAGAGCCAAGATGGAGCAGCTAATCGACCCGGTATTAAGAAGGCTTGATTCACCAATCTTAAAGGCTTTACAAGATGCTGGTATGGCTCGTGGCGAGATCAACAAGATAATCTTAGTTGGCGGACCTACAAGGATGCCGGTGATACTACAAAAATTCGAAAAATTATTAGGTAAGCTTCCAGAGCGCAGTATAGATCCGATGGAGTGCGTTGCGATGGGAGCTTCAATTCAAGGAGGCGTATTAACTGGAGAAGTAGAAGACCTACTATTGCTTGATGTGACACCCTTATCATTAGGGGTTGAAACGTTAGGTGGAGTTTTCACTAAGTTAATCGAGCGAAATACAACTATTCCGACAAAGAAGGCAGAAGTGTTTTCGACTGCTGCTGATAATCAACCCGCAGTAGAGATTCATGTCTTACAAGGCGAGCGTCCAAGAGCTGGGGATAATATAACCTTAGGCAGATTTCATTTAAATGGGATACCTCCAGCACCACGTGGTATACCTCAGATTGAAGTCACCTTTGATATTGATCAGAATGGCATTATTAACGTCTCAGCGAAAGATAAAGGAACGGGTAAAAGTCAATCAGTTACGATTACAGCTTCTACAAAGATGGACGATGCTGAAATCGAGCAGAAAATCCGTGAAGCAGAGCGCAATGCTGAAGATGACAAGAAATTCAAAGAATTGACCGAAGCCAAAAATGGTGCTGAATCCTTAATTTATCAAACTGAGAACTTATTGAAAAAAAATGAGGCAGTTATAGGTGATTTAAAATCAAATATACTTACTAAGATATCTGATTTGAGGAGTGCCATGGAATCGGAGGATGTCAGTCTAATTAAGACCGCAACAGAGATTCTACAGACATCATTACACGAGGTTTCGTCTCGAATTTACGGACAAGGTCAAGATCAACCTGGCGGAGCATATCAAGGTGCGCCACCGGGAGGAATGGGCGACGTTCCATCTGGAGGATATGGTAATCAGGGAAAAACTCAAGACGAGATTGAGGAGGAGCAGTTCCGAAAGGCAACCGGTCAAGATGATAACGTAGTAGATGCCGAATACGATTAAGTTTGATGTTTTTTTTTTTTTTAAATTTTTTTTTAATTTTCAGGAAGTTTAGGTCAAATAGTTAGGCAAAATAATAGAACAGAAAATAATTTTTTTTCAAGGTTATAGAAATAGAAATGGGGTTGTAAAGTATGGCAAAAGATTATTATAAACTGTTAGGGATAAAAAAGGGGGCGTCAAAGGAAGAAATCAAAAGAGCATTTCGTAAGATGGCCCGAAAATATCATCCTGATGTGAATCATAGCGAGTCAAAATCGGGAGAAAAATTCAAGGAAATAAATGAAGCCTATACACTTCTTAGCGACGATAAAAAGCGTGAGATGTATGATAAGTTTGGTGTTGTAGAAGGTGATGCTTCAACATACCGTAATCGTGGTGGTGTTCCCGGAGGTGGGAACGTTTATCGAGGTCCAGATGGTACAACCTATTATTATTCAACTTCAGGATCACCTGGAGGAGTTAATATTAATGATATATTCGGTTCCCGCAATAATTCAAGAGGTGGAAGTGGTGGATCTGATTATTTCAATGATTTGGGAGACATTTTCGACGTGTTTAATAGAGGTGGTGGAGGTAGTACAAGGGCTCGGTCTCCAAATCGCAGAGATATTCCCCGAGAAGGTGATGATTTAAGGTACGATATGGAAATCGACTTTATGGATGCATTTCATGGTGGTAAGCAAAAAATTCAATATAAAGATCCAGTAAGTGGTCAAAATAAGACTTTAAATGTTACAATTCCACGAGGTATTAAGAATGATCATAAATTACGTCTAAAAGGGAAGGGAATGCCAGGAGAAAATGGAGGTTCTGACGGGGATTTATATATAGCAATTCATTTTCGACCGCATCCGAGATTTAAAAGGCAGGATGATGATATTATTGTCGAGCAAGAAGTTTCATTTACAAAAGCTGTACTTGGTGGAAAAGTTATGGTAAAAGGAATCGAAAAACCTTTAAATGTATCAATTCCTCCGGGAACAAATAATTCATCATTTTTACGGTTAAAAAACCAAGGATTTTATAAGGTCAACTCAGATCAAAGGGGAAATTTGTTAGTTAAGGTGAAGATTAAAATTCCTAAGAAATTGAGTGAAGCTCAAACACTTTTACTTGAGCAATTACAGGAAGTTGGATTGTAATAAAAAATAGATGGGTTATTAACCCTAAAAAAAGAAAAATTGAGGTATGATAAAAAAATGACTATGAATAGAATAGAGTCTGTAAATAGTTGTCCCGAATGTGGGGGAGCTATCATTTCGATTGAAGAAAAGGGAGAGACATTATGTGAGCAGTGTGGCCTCATTATTAATGAGCGATCAGTAGATTTTTCTCGAGGTGGAAAGCGGGCATATAATACTCAAGAAAGGAATAAGAGAGAACAAACTGGAGCTCCAATTTCAATTTTATTACCAGATATGGGTTTAAGTACAGTAATAGACAAAAAGAAAATTATTAATCCTGATTTAAAAAGAGCTGCTAAATGGAATACGCGTATAACTTGGCAAAAACGAAATCTATTAATAGCTTCTACCGAACTTAAGAGAATTAGTAGTAATTTAAACTTACCTATTCATGTAAGAGAAGATGCAATGCGTTTTTATAGAGAAGCTTTTAAGAAAAAGTTATTGCGAGGAAGATCTATTAATGCAATGGTCGCAGCATGTCTTTATTTAGCAAGCAGAAGAAAAAATATACCAAGAACACTTCAAGAAATTATTGATGATGCTTCTGTAAGTCCAAAAGACGTAAGAAGAAGTTATAGTATTCTGATTAGGGAGTTGAATATCAGAATAAGCCCAACCGACCCAATTTCTTTGATTCCACGATATATTAATGAATTAGGGTTAGATCCTGATATCGAAAGAATAGCAACCAATATTCTGAAGGCATATATTGATAAATATTCTGTAAGCGGTAAAGATCCTAAGGGGTTGTGTGCCGGAGCTATATATCTAGCAAATAAAATAAAGGATAGAGGATTTACTCAGCAATATATCTCTGAAGTTGTAGGAATTACTGAGGTTACCCTACGTTCGAGATATAAAGATCTTAAAACCAAATTAAAAATTCGAGTATAAACACCAATAAATTTTTCATTTTTTTTGTTCTTTAGTGGAAATTAAAATTATATTTGTAACTTCCTTTATCTTTAATTACTATTGAAAAATTTCTTAATAAAAGTTAATAAAAATTACTTAAAATTCGATATAAAAAATAGATTGGGAAGTTGATTAAAGTGGTTTCGTATAAGGAGTTAGGTCTATCTAATACAAAAAGAATGCTTGAAGTAGCACTTGAAAGAAAATTTGCTGTTCCTGGGTATAATTTTAGCAATTTAGAGCAACTACAAGCGATAATTATTGGTTGTGGTGAGAGTAAATCACCAGTTATTCTTCAAAATAGTCCAACAGCAGGAAAGTATGCAAATAAGGTGATGCTTCGATATTTAGGGCAGGGAGCGGTCGCGATGGCAAGAGATTTAGGGTATGAAATGCCAATTGCCTTTCACTTAGATCACGGGAACTCATATGACTTAGCTAAGTCATGTATTGACATTGGTTTTTCGAGTGTTATGTTTGATGGAAGCCATTTAGATTATGAAGAAAATATCACTATTACGAAAAGGCTCGTGGAATATGCCCATGAGAGGGAAGTTAGCGTAGAGGCAGAGTTAGGAGTTATCGCTGGAATTGAAGGCCATATACAGTCTAATACTCACTTCTACACTGATCCCGACCAGGTAGAGGATTTTGTTTCCAGAACTGGTTGTGATTCTTTAGCAATTGCTATAGGTACTTCTCATGGAGCTCATAAATTTAAAGTGGAAAAAAAAGAAGATATTCCTGAATTAAGATTTGATATTCTTCAAGAAGTTAGAAGACGCTTAGAAAAATTTCCGATAGTCTTACATGGCTCATCCTCTATACCACAAAAATATGCAACTATTATAAATGAATTTGGAGGCAACCTAACGAAAGCATTTGGAATACCTGAAGATCAAATAAAGAAAGCTACGCAATATGGTGTATGCAAAATCAATATCGCAACCGATAGTAAGATGGTGTTCACAGCTATGATTAGAAAATATTTAGCAGAGCATCCAGATCAAATTGGACCAAGAAGTTATTTAGGTTTAGCTCGTCAAGAGTTTATCGAGATGATAAAGCAGAGAAATTTAGATGTCTTAGGATCAGCTGGTCAAGCCAAATTTATTTAACAAAATTAGCATATCTATCGTAATCCTATATCTTCAGGTGTTAGGTTGTGAAACTTTGCATATCCTTGTTTGGTTATTTTTGAAAGTATGTAGTAAAGAACTCTTTTTATAACACTCATCTCTTCAAATTTGGGAGGTGATATTGGTTTCCCCTTTTGAAAATGTTGCTCCCGAAAACTTTCTGAAAATTTTCTTTTTTCTATTAAATGTCTGAAAATACTTAGTTTTTTCTAAAAAATGATGGCTACTTTAATTTCAAATGGAGAAAATTGACTACGATACTGAGCTAAAGCTTCTTGTACAATAGTAAAGTCTCTCCTATTTCCTAATCTTAAAGCTTCTAAATACATAAAAGGAGTGCCAAATTCGATATCATCGGCATGAGGTGTAAAAAACATTACAGTTGTTTTACTTTTCATGCTCAATTTACCCTTTTTCAATGATTATTCCGATAACACCATTAGGATATTGAAACTCATCAAATATTTAAAAATTTAGTTTTTTAATGAAAATATCTTAATAGACAGAAATATTTTATCAAGAAATGGAATTTTAATGAGTTAAAATTAATGAATGAAGTAGATTTATATCAAAAACTTGTAAAAATCTGTGGTAAGAAATCTGTATCAAAAGATCCTGAGTTATTAGAAATTTACTCTTCAGATCTAAGTTTTGTTAAAGGAAAAGTTCCTAAATATATTGTATGGCCATCAAAAACAAAACTAGTGGAAGAGTTATTAAAATTAGCAAACTTGGATGGACTTACACTAATACCTGTAAGCTCAAGTTCATCGATACGTTATCACGGTGATGTTCTCCCTCAGAAAAATAACTCTATCATCGTAAATCTTTCTAAAATGAGTAAAATCATTGATATAAATAGAAAAAATAGGGTTGTAATGATAGAACCAGGAGTTGTTTTTAGACAATTGATTCCTATTCTTCAAAAACAAGGTTTGAGGTTATTACATCCTTTACTTCCCAGAGATAATAAATCTGTACTTACATCAGCTCTTGAGAGAGAGCCTATTATAATTCCAAGGTATCAGTGGGACAGTTCTGATCCATTATTATGTACCGAAGTTGTTTTTGGAACGGGTGATTTATTTAGAACTGGTACTGCTGCAGGACCTGGTAGCATAAAGCAGCAGAAAAAGTCTGGTCAATCTCAACTAAATCCAATGGGTCCTACTCAATTCAGTCCATTTAGAATTCTCCAAGGTGCTCAAGGAAGTTTAGGAATAGTCACCTGGAGTACGTTAAAACTAGAATTAATGCCTTCTATTCAAAGGGTTTATCACTTGCAATCATATAATTTAGAGAAATTATTAGAATTTCAACAAAAATTATTAAAATATCGTTTGTGTGATGAATTATTTATTTTAAATAATCTAAACTTGGCTTGTTTAGTAAAAAAGCAAGTTGAAGACATAAATAAACTATCAAAATCCCTAAAGGAATGGAATCTTATCTACGTTATTTCTGGTAGAGGTGCATTAGCAAAAGATAGAATAGAGTATTTAAAAGGAGATATTGGAGATATAAAAAGAGAATTGAAATTAGACGAAATTGATGAAACGAGTCCAATAGATGACAACGAATTCTTTAATATTATAAATAATTCAACAACCCAACCATGGAGAATGAGATTTAAAGGTGGTTTCCAAGATATTTTCTTCATATCTAACTTTGAAAAATTATCTGAATTTATTTCTTTGGCAAAAAAACTTATTCCTAATAATTTAGGTATTTATATTCAAGCAATGAACCAAGGTACTTCATACCATTGCGAATTCGATATGTTTTACAATCCTAAAGATGTAAATATAACTTCTAATATTAAGGATATGTTTATTAAAGCAACTAATGAATTAATGAGTAATGGTGCTTTTTTTAATCGACCTTACGGACTCTGGGGTAAGGAAGTATACAAATACCACGAAAAATCAACTCAAGTCGCATTAAAGAAGGTAAAAAAGATTTTTGATCCTAAAAATGTTTTAAATCCTGGAGTACTTTGTTTTGATGATTGACTCATATATCATTCTTCTTTTAGTGCTTAAGTTTGTTTTTGATAAATTCGTAATCATAAATATTAAATATTTAATCTTTTATTATAAGTGAGTAATAATACTTTTAATCTTCAAATATATAGATTAGAGACCATGAAACCTCAAATTTTACTTATCGAAGATGATCAAGTTCTTGTTCGTAATTTCAAAATGTATTTAGAAATGTATGATTATGAGTTAGAAACTGCCTTAAATGGTAAACGTGGCTTAGAGATTCTTGCATCTCTTGAAACGCCTCCTGATCTTATAATTAGTGATATTTTAATGCCGGAGATGAATGGATACGATTTTTATATGAAAGTCTCCGAAAATCCTGAATGGTCAAGAGTCCCATTCTTTTTTTTGTCCGGTAAAACTGAACTTGATGATGTAAAATTTGGTAAAATGTTAGGTGCTGATGATTATATAACTAAACCATTTAGTCCTAAGGATTTATTAGAAAGAATCCAAAAAAAAGTGGAAGAATATCGCGAACAAAAGAAAAGTACTAAAATTCTCGAAGAGAAACTAAAAGATATTTTAAAGTATGAAGAGCCGTCTGTCAAAAAGTTGAGTAGGGCTGATTATTTCTATTTATTTTATATGGTATGGGACGATGAAACTGGACCAACGATTAAGGAATCCTTCCCAAAAAACGAAATACCTTCATTAAATCTTGAAGAACTCACTTCTCAATTATATAATACCTTAATAAAAATTTACAAATTTGAGGAAATTCTGGAAAGAAATCAATTTATTATAAGAGTTGTAAAAGAATTAATTGAAGCCTATGCTCTAATTGATAAAGTTAAAATCGATGAAGAAGTTGGCGAACACGAGGGTGTAGGTACTTTTATGGTATGTGCTATCACTCCAAATTTTCACTATTTACAATCAGAAAGAATAAGAGACATACTCGCTCAAGTAGCTTTCAATATAAAGTCAAATAGAGAATGGAATATTAAAGATTATTGGGAGACTCTTGTAAATATATAGATTTCGCGAAAGTTAAAACCTTATCTTACTTTTTTGTTAAATATTTGTTCTATTTAATGATTTCATTATTGTAGAGCATTCTAATAGGTATTATTTGATAGGGATATAATAGAATTTTTCTGAAGGAAAATACATTTATTCAATTAAAAATTAATAAATTTTACTATAAGAAGCAAGAATTTCATAAGAAATTAAAGGAGTTTATTAGTTTATTGAATGAAGAAGAATATCAACGGATGATAAAGCAATGTCTCCGCTGTTCAATATGTAAATGGATCCCACAACTCCAAATTAAAAGCCAGAAATATGCGAGTATTTGTCCTTCTATAGATAAATTCAATTATCATGCATATAGTGGTGGAGGACGTATTATTTTAGCATTAGCTTTAGAAATGGGTAGAATTCAACCCTCAGAAGAAGTGAGGGATATTGTTTATAAATGTACAGAATGCGGGGGTTGTGCAATATCATGTAAATTTTTAAACACTCTTGAACCACTCGAGATTATTGTAAAGCTAAGAGAGAAATTAGTGAAAGCAGGCTATGGTCCGATGCCACAACAAAAACAATATATAAATTCTGTAAAAAGATTCAATAATCCATACAATGAACCTCATAATAAAAGATTAGATTGGTTACCAGATGATATTGTATTAGATCCAAACTCCAAAGTATTGTATTTTGTAGGGTGTACATCATCATACAGAAGAAAAGAAATGGCAGTTGCAACTGCTCGAATTTTGAAGAGCGCGGGAGTTTCATTTAATATTCTTAACGATAAGGAAAATTGTTGTGGAAGCCCCGTTTTAAGAACTGGAGATGTTGATGCTTTCCAATTATCTCTTAATAAAAATCTTGATATAATTGAATCGAATAAAGTAGAAACAATAATATTTAGCTGTGCTGGCTGTTATGACACATTTAAAGTTGATTATCCTCTGTATCGGAGCTACGATTTTAGAGTTCTTCACACTGTCGAATTTTTCGATGAATTGATTCAAAAAGAGAAGTTAACTTTTACAAATGAAGTACCCTTGACTGTTACTTATCACGATCCATGTCATTTAGGGAGGAATGCTGAGAGATATGAAGAATGGGACGGTGATGTTGTTGAAATGATGCCACTGATATCAATTGATGTACCACCAAAACCTAAACGAACAGGTGCCAAAGGAATTTATTTAGCTCCCAGAAATATATTAAAAAAAATTCCTGGTTTGAAATTAGTAGAGATGGAAAGAATCAAAGAATATTCGTATTGTTGTGGGGCAGGAGGAGGTGTAAAATCAGCATTCCCTGAGTTTGCTGTCCAAACCGCTAAAACAAGAATAGAAGAAGCTGAAGATACGGGAGCTAATGTTATAACTTCAGCATGTCCTTTTTGTTCAACTAATCTACAAGATGGTATAAAAGCGAGTAATTCTAAAATGAGATTTATAGATATTAGTGAAATTCTGTTAATGGCAATAGGTATAGTGCCCAATAAATTAAAAACGAAGTTAGCTGGGGTTGCCTAGATGGGTCTTGAAGTGGAAATTTTAAATGAATTTAAAGCTATTGTTGGCCCTGATAATGTTAATGCTGGTGAGGTTATAACCAATATATATTCATTTAATTGGTGTATGGAAATCTTTAATTTTATGGATGGTAAAGACCCCATTCCTTTCTCACCAATTCCTAAAGCAGTTATCTTACCCTCATCTGCTGATGAGGTTCAAAATATTGTAAAACTCTGCAATAAATTAGGTATACAAATCAAAGTTCAAAGTACAGGCTTAGGTCCATGGAATCAACCTTCTACTGATAATTCTATCATTTTAGATCTCCGCAGAATGAATAAAATTGTCAAAATTGATGAAAAAAACCTTCTTGCTGTAATTGAACCTTATGTAAGTGGTGCTCAATTACAGGTAGAAATTATGAAATACGGTTTAAATTGTCATATGCCGGGAGCAGGTCCCCAAGTCTCTCCACTAGCAAGTGCTACTAGTATGAATGGCCCTGGATTTACATCACCTTCTACAGGACATAGTGCTCGGAATGTTTTAGGAGTAGAATGGATTTTACCTGACGGAGAAATCATGAAACTTGGCTCTGTGGGTCTAAAAACTAATCCTGATTGGTTCCATGGAGATGGACCAGGTCCTAGTTTGCGGGGTATCATGAGAGGATGGGCTGGAACCAAATCCGGTCTAGGGATTTTCACTAAAGTTGCGGTAAAATTGTTTCCTTATCCATGTAATACTGATTATGAAATTGAAGGATGTTCTCCTAATTACACTTTCAAAATCCCGGATTTTATTAAAGTATATATTATGGATTGCGGGAATTTTAAGAAGCTTGAATCATCTATGCTCAGAATTGAGGAAGAAGAAATATCTTTTATGTGTAGCTATTTATCTGGCTTTGCTGTAATGGCAATATTCTCTAATTCAATTGAAAGTCTGATGGATAAAATAGCAATTGGACAAATGAAAGCGCCATTAGTAGTCTTGATAACAGCACGCACGAAAAGAGAATATACCTATAAACAAAAAGTAATGGAAAGTATGTTACAGAAATTAAAGTTAAAAAACATTATTGGAAAGCTTTATACTCCAAAGTCTATTTTTTATGCGGAAGCATTGCGTTCAAATTTAGGTTTGCATGGGTTTATCGCTACAGGTGGATTTCAAAGCACAAAAGGTGTAGCTGATAGTGCTGCGGTATGTTTAAAAAGTACTAAAGGTAACATTCAGTTAAAACAAAAATATATCAAACAAGGTGCAATTGCGAATGATTTTGGAGAGGGGTCTTGGATGTCATCTTATGAGTCTGGTCACTATTTTCATATGGAAGCTCCCACTATGTTTGATCAAACTGACAAGAAAAGCGTGGAGGGAATGGCTGAGTATATGGAAAAATCTAACCAATTAGATTTAATTAAACATTTAGGAGCACCCTTTTTTGTTGAGGGGGATCAGATGCATGATTTATTTGGTCCTCACATGTCAAATTATCATATTTGGTTGCGCAGGATAAAAGAAGAATTTGATCCAAACAATATTTCAGATTCTGGATTTTATATTTCATCAAAACACTAGAATATATGAAGGGAACTTATGTCCGAAACTAAAATTAATATAAAAAAGGTGAGAGGTTTTGCCGGTATAATAAACAATGCCCTTACTCCCTTAAAATCCAGTGAGAAATTTCAAAATAAATTTCAAAAAAAAACCCTAAAATTCCTATTAAATGCAAGAAATGTTAATTATGCTGCTCTAATAGTTATAGATAATGGGAAACTACAAATCGAAAGCATTAAAAATAAACCTCCAGAAAATCTTCGTAAGAAAAAAGTAGGTTGGGATGGTTACTTAGAAATGGATACCCAAACCTTTCTTAAGCTTGCGATGAATCGAATCTCAATCTTAGGAGTAGGTAAAAAATGGCTAGTTGGAAATGTTAAATTAAAGGGAATTAGAAAATTAATTCATTTATTAAAAATGTTTAAGATGTTAATAGAATTAGATTAAAAGATAATTAATGAATAGCTGATATTGGAAGAATAAGTCAAATGACAACTAAAGTTAAAGAGGGTTGGTTGGGGCCAGGAAAAAAGGATGGAAAAATAATACCAATAAAGCCTGAGGATGATGCTTTACATATTGATATGAAAAAGAAAGGAACTCGCGAATGGTGGTATTTTGATGCGAGATTAGATAATGGTTATACTGTTGTTGGTTTTTTTCGCGCTAAACACGAGAGAACGGGAAAAACAGGGATAGAGATCACTATTTACAACCCCGATGGAGAAAAAATACAGAACGTTTATGATTACGAACATTCTGATCTCATTGCCTCTCAAGATTTAGCTAATGTACAAATAGGGAAAAACTACGTGAAGGTGGATTATTCCAACAAAGATTTACCATCCTATGAGATTTTTATAGACGAAGGTGAGTTTGGATTTCATTTAAAATATACTGCCTTAGTTAAAGGATGGAAACCGGGAAATGGTTCTGTCGACTTTGGAAAAGGGCATTATTTTGGGTGGTGTATTGCCCTTCCTAAGGCGAGTGTGGAAGGTACAATTAAAATTCATAATGAAACTATTCAAGTAAAAGGTGTCGGTTATCATGACCACAATTGGTTAAATTTTAAATTTCAATTGATCATTGATTATTGGTACTGGGGAAGGATTTACTCCGAAAATTTTACTGTTATCTTTGCTTATATTAAATGTAATAAGAGAATGGATAACTATCCAATAAAAGTGCTCATGATTGCTAAAAATGAGGATGTTTTTCTGAGCAGTGGTGAATTTGAGTTAAAACAAGATGATCATGAATATAATGAGAAGGCGGGAAATAAAT
>SDBS01004127.1_pt1 | contig 14236 bp, 18 predicted proteins | sample 2277091 | NCBI WGS metagenome assembly SDBS01 (sample SAMN10404972, study PRJNA504765) | marine sediment metagenome | isolation source: marine sediment core GS10_PC15, 163 cmbsf | place: Arctic Ocean: Southern Knipovich Ridge | collected 2010
AAGCATTTTTGCAGGCACATAAAATGAGGTTTAGTGGCGCGGGGTGCGGGATTTGAACCCGCGTGGCCCTATGGACCACAGACTTAGCAGGCCTGCTCCCTACCAGGCTAGGAGAACCCCGCAAAGGTCACTCTACTCCAATTTTACCTGTTTTCTCGGTAATGGAGTTTAACCTTTCTACAACTATACCCATCATCTATTTCTGTCTTTTGCGGTTGGAACTCCAATCATACAGTCTAAAAACATTCCTGAATTCCTTTCAACAATTGTGCCTCATATTCATCTTTTGTGTAGACTCTAGCCGAAAGGGAATAACTATTGTAGAGCATTGAAACGACAGAGTGGGGATCTTTTGCAATGGGGACTGATTTTCCGTGCTTATCCAGAACATGTACTGCCTCTTCCTCATCTGCATTAGATAAAATCTCAAGTGGTTTAGGCAGTGAATAGAAAATCCAATCTTTTGGAACTGAGGATTTTTTACTTAACAACTCTAAATTGCTAGGTTTTTCTATAAGAGTTAATTTCGAATAGGCAGGTTCTTGTCTCCCAGACACAGCCATACCATGGATTTCTTTAATCATTTTCAGTCGTTGTCTTCTCCGGAATCTCGAAATTAATTCCTCAAGAAGGGGTGTTTCTTTTGTATTATTTTGAAGTAAATTCCAAACATAATTGTCGTTAAAATTGAAAAAATCTTCATCAGATAGTTTTCGGATCTGCTCATAACTATATGCTTTTCCTTTCTCGATTAATTCCTCATAAATTCTTTGTAGAATAAGATTGAAACCAACTACTGTTTTGTGATAATACACAGTTTGATACATATGATAGCGTGCCATCAAGAAATTTTCCAAAGCTTGTCTACCTTTTTCCTCTACTGCAATATGGCTTTCATCTTTGTTAGATGTAATAGTTCTGACCAATCTTTCAACGTCAATGGAACCATAAGAGACCCCTGTTGCATATGCGTCCCTCATAAGGTAGTCTATTCGATCTACGTCTAGATCAGATGAAATTATTAGACTGTAAAAGGGTTTATCTACAACTTTTTTTGTAATTATCGATGAAATTTCATCTGGTTTAAAAGTGTCAAAAGAATCTTTCAAGCACGAATTTTTAATTAGATGTGCTGATAATTTTTCATGATCCCCTTCTCCATTTGGATCTAGTTTTTTTGTAGGTCTCTCTAAAACATGAGAAAAAGGATAATGTCCTACATCATGGAGAAGCGCAGCTAACCGCAGTTTGGTTATTCCTTCTTCATCTTCAACGATTCCGAGTTCATGTAACCGTTTAGCCAATTTCCCCATTATATGTAGTGTTCCGAGTGAGTGGGCAAACCTTGTGTGAGTTGCTCCTGGATATACAAAGAAACCTGTGCCAAGCTGTCTAATGTTATGTAGTCTTTGAAAGATGGTACTATCAATAATCTTTACTTCTTGAGCAGTTAATTCGATATAACCATGCACACAATCATAAATTATTTTTTTAGTATCGGGGGGCAAAAGAGAGCCCAACTCCTACAAAAATTAGATCAGCCCTTTCTCATTTAATAGTTCTAAGGCTTTATCGGAGTCTTTCCCAAATTTTGGTTTTAATTTTTCTCGAAATATTCTCAAAGCATCATCTTTAGAAGCTGGTTTTGGATAACCATACTTCAAAACAAAATGTAAGGATCCGAGTAGCTCCATACAATAAGCTTCATCATTGTTTGTAAACCTTTTTGCCGATTCGGTCAGGAGTTCTTGAATGGTTTTTGCAGCTTTCAATTCCTCTTCAGTCAGTTTTGGTAGATCCTCCACATGATCTTGTATTGGTTCAAGTTGAAATCCATCAGATGCAGCTCCACTAGAGTAGGGACCATGTATATACCAACCAAAAGAGTGCCCTAATTTCAATCCAAGTTCCTGCAGGAGATACACTTGTTTTTGAAAAGCTAATCTTGCATTAAAATTTGACAGATCAATCTTTTTCCCAATGTGTTTAAACAGTGCAAGTAACTTGAATTTGGAGTCAGCACTCAACAAATATCCCTCTACTCTTTCTATTGTAAAAACAATTTAAAGTTGCTGGTTAAACAGGCAAAAGCCCTGTAGAGGTGACCAAAAGTAATCAAAACATTAATTAATTTTTTGTTTCATTAACTGAATATAATTGGATTGGACAATTACATAAAACATTATTAAAAAATTTATGTATCTTTAACTAGTCGTGAAACTGCTTCAATAATTCTTTCTTTATTGTTATATTGCATTTCCTCAAAAGTTTCTATCAGTTTGTCGATCAGTAATCTATACCCTTTTGTGTTCTGATTTAGTAACCACTCTAAAAATCCATGAATTAATAATTGCTTAGCTTGATTAAAATCTTCGACGAAAATGAAAATTCTGTTTCCACGAACCTCTTCTAGGAGTCTTTTGCCGTTTTTGTGGTTTACAATACCAGGTGACCATTCAAGTTTGACATCAAATCCCATTCCAGTCTTCAGTTTTAGCCTTTCAAGTTCGTCTTCAAGTATTTGGAGGCATTGACTAAGTGGCTTAGGACGACTTATTTTTTCTTCAGAGTTTTCAGGATACTTGATCGATTTTGATCTCAAATTGTAGGCACCTTTCAGTTATTTGTTTTAAATGTTACGAAGAACAGGAGGCATGGACATACCAATCAACGCGATCAGGGAATTGTTTAATGTTAATTTGATTTTTCCACGTTGAATTTGTCCTGTTTTTGTGTATCTTATTCCGTCTTTCCATGTTTGTGGCGAGTTACATTGTGGACATTTTCTGGGGGGTTGGACGGGACGACCTGAAACATCGCACTTCACTTCAGACTTTCTAACCCGCTTACTCGAGTACGCACTCACGTCGAAGCCAACCTTTTCCCATTTATTTTATGTAGATTTTTTAGGTTTCACCGGATGCAAAACGAAATTTGGATTAATCCTTTCTTCAAATAACTCAGGTAATGTTTTCTTTGGGTTTTCAACAATTTCCAACCGTCCCCTCAACTGATTATCTACATTTTTTAAGTAAATTCTAGCTAAATTAGCACACCATATTTTGAAGGTGACATTTAAAGTGGGTCCACTAAATTCGTATCTTCCATCTCTTCCATAATGCCATTGAACAACTAACCAATCTTCTACTCTGGGAATCTTATTCTCTTCAAATTGTAAATCTGATAGAATATGTGAACCAATTAATTGTCTACGAATTCCTCCAAGAAATGAGGCTAAACTGACAAGTCCTTTAATCGAAACTTCAACTGGGCACTTGCTGCATTTTAGATGTGTCGTCACTTTTCCATTATGATGCAAAACGATTGTAAGTGTGCGCCCTTTGGTCCATTCAGTCGTAGGTAATTGAATGTCTTTAGACACTTCATCAACCGAAGAATTTGTTTCTTTTAGATAGAACTCATATAATCCTTGTGCACGGAAGTAAAAAATAACGTTATGAACTCTACAAACGTCTTCCCAGTCAAGAGAATCTAAGAGGGATTCTAAATTGATTGAAATGTTCTGTAAATTGTGCTTATCCCCCATATGGGTGATTGTCATTGGTTTATGTGAATGGTTTAATTTTGAAGACGAATGCACATAAAAAGAACAAGAACTACGGAAATAGAATTTTATTAATCCCCGATTTTTTAGTTTAGAAAATGCATTACGTATTGTTCCATGGCTATACTTATCTTTAAAATCAACGAAACAAAAGGGCTGGTTACCTCTCTGTTTTGCCCATTCGAGTATGTAAAGCTCTATGGGGGTTAAGTTATACTGTATCTTGTCATTGTCACTTTTTCTTCTGAGTGTCATTTTTAAGCGATTACAGGGTATTAATGCAAAGTGAATTTAATCGTTCAGGATGCGTGGTTGCATATTGAACAAGAAAAAAGATTGCACAGCTGCAAACTTTGGGGATTATAAGCAAAGTGATATAACTAAATTGGGCGCGGGGGCAAGAATTCTTGTTGCTCTAATTAATGGACAACCTCTTAAGAGAATTGATCTTTGTGAAAAAGCTGATGTTAACCCATCGCTTTTTGGTCGTTATCGGAGGCTCTTATTAAAGGAGAGCATAATTAAAATGACTCCCAACGGTTATGCATTATATAATTTTATTTATCAACCCACTTTTTGGGATAAAGTAAAGCAAAAATGTTTGAATTCAGGTGGACCATTAATCGATTTAACACTTCAAAAACTTGTATTAGGTGACCAACATCCGATTACTGGTCATTATGAAACAAGTTATGATGATGTTATTATTCAAGGGATAATGATTCATAAAGGTGCAATAGAACTGAAAGCTGATGCCTCTGCAATTGTCCCTATTTATGGTGATTACTCTGCGTTTCTATTAACGCAAGCCTGTTTAAATGAGGGAGATCGTTTGTTATGGAGAGATGAAATTTATGAAGTTAAGTATATTGAAGAAATTCTTGATGGAAATAAATTCAGTTTTACGATAGCCAAACTAATTTTTAAGTTTAATAGATGACCATGAATATCGAATGAGATTATTTTTGCTAACTTAGTAGTATACATATTTTATGTGACCCTGATAATGCATTACCATAGAATTAGGTATTAATTGGAATGTTTTTTTGCCCAGTCTGCGCATAGGAGTTTTGCTTGTTCTATGACGGTGTCTGAGGCTTTTTGTTGTTTGTCTGGGGGGTAACCGTATTTTTTTAAAGGCTCGTTTTTCTAAGGTTAATGCGGTATTTTTGAATAGATTTTCGATTGAAGATAGTTATGACAAACTTTAATACTAGAAAATGGTAAATATCTATTTAAAAGAACAAAAAGCGATATTGTGATGGGACCTAAACCCCAATACAACGATGAATATCACGAGGTTCACCCCGAAAAAATGTGCGAATATCAACGAAATAGAAAGAGGGAACGGTTAAATAAAAAAAGGAAAGTGACATGAAAGTTGAATGCAAAGGACCGCAGAGAACAGCTATTTCAGCATTTAAACGGCGTTTTAAGCCTCGCTCAGAAAAAATACGAGCTGAAAAATGGGCAATCAGACGCTAGAAAATTGGCCTGGGGCAGACTAATAATCCAAGCGGTTTCAGCTTATGGCCGGTTACTTGACACTGAGGAACTAGAAGAACGTGTAACTGAACTGGAGGAAAAACTCAAGGATGGAGTTTTAATTCCGAATGGTAAACAAAAGAAAACTTAGAGAATTAGAAGGGATGGTTTTACCCGATCATCCAGAACCAGCAACCCTGTATATTAGTGATGAACGAGAAATAGTCCTTTCTCAACGAGCAAAAACAATACGTAAGCGGTTAGACTCAAACCCTCTACAAGATGAAAGCCTAACATTTGACCAACAAATAGCAGTAGGACAAAAATTGTATTACAGCTTAACAGAAGCAGAGCGGTTAATAATAGATAAAGAAACCGATTTTATGCGCGATAGACTAAGAAGCATACTTGAAAATTATTATATGCCAATGTTCCCAAAAAACAACATTACAGTCAGACTTCGGATATGTTGGTTTCTTCGAGAAATGGATAAACTAGCATATCGTGAATGTTTAGAAGAATCAGAGTTTAACTATAATAGAGATGAGGATTCACCAGAGTTTAATGACTTCGATTGGTGGGACGCTTTTGACGCTAAAATAAAAAAGGTGTACCCTGACGGGGTATTCAATGAAAAGAGCTTTGAGAAGTTAAGGAATTGGTTTGATATGGAAGAGGGAAAATTTATGGTTCAATACTGGAAGGATCACCCTGACGAATTTAAACAAACTATCAAGGAAATGGAAAAAGAGGTAGAGGCGGCTAAACCATGATTATTTTTGTTTTTTCATGTTCAAACAAAGCGGGAATCCAAAAATTCTTATTTTGGAGTTTCCCTTAAGGTCGAAAGTATCTCTTTCTTAACCAAAGTTAAATCTACCAATTCATGTTCCCAAAAACGCTTTACGTTCCATCCTGATTTCTTCAAGCGCTCGTTTTTTGCTTTGTCTCTTTCTATGTTTTTCTTGAGTTTGGGTATCCAATAATCTTGATTGGATTTAGGAATGTGTGAATGAAGAGGACAACTATGCCAAAAACAACCATCTACAAAGATTGCTAGCTTTTTTGAAGGAAATGCAACATCAATTTTTTCTTTCCCAAAGTGGATTCTATACCTAAGCCCCTCTGCCCATAAAGCTCTTCGTAGGGCAAGTTCAGGTTTTGTGTTTTTTGATCTAATTGCAGACATTATTTTTGAGCGTTTTTGTTTAGAAACACGGTCCACCATTTTAGCTCTAAATATTAATAGCTGTTGGACCAAATATTAGCCTATGTGCCCAAATGTTCTTAGTGCAATAAAAAATATTGCAGATTTCAAGAGTAACGATCTAAAAGGCTATTCTTCGACATATCTTATCCGTATCAATGCAATTGGAGAACAACTAGAATTCTATGTAAAAGATGCATTATGTGATTCCTTTAAGCTAGCACATCAAGAAAAAGAGGCAAAATATAGAGATGCGCTTTCTCTTTTGGGAAATCAAAACAATCCTCCAGATGTAATAATTCGAGGTGGAGACGCATATGAAATAAAGAAAATACAAAGCCTGAAATCGTCTATTGCTCTCAATAGTTCTTCGCCTAAAGATCGGTTGCACCGTGACGATTCTCGCATTACTGAAGCCTGTAGAAATTGCGAAGGAGGCAACTGGAAAACAAAAGATGTTTTTTATGTTGTGGGCTCTGTGCAAAAAAGCAAAATAAAATACCTCTTCTTTGTCCATGGTCTTTGCTATTCTGCACAAAGAGAAGTTTACCAACGGATTTCCAAACAACTAAAGCAAGGCATTGAAGGAAGCATAAAAGCAGGTGGAATAGAAGGTAGCGGTAGAACCGTAGAATTAGGGAGAATAAACAGAGTAGATCCACTTGGAATAACAAACCTCAGAATTCGGGGCATGTGGATGATAGAAAACCCAATTAAAGTATTCTCATACCTATACAATTTTGATAAAAGAAAAACCTTCTCGCTGATTGCATTGATGTTAAAAAGCAAATTTGAATCGTTCCCAAAAGAGGATATTGAAGCAATAATGCAAGATGATAGAATTGATTCAAAAGATGTAATGCTTAAGAACCCAAACAATCCAGCTGAGATGGTAAATGCTAAATTGATTTCCCTGTCGTGGTAGCTTATGGACATTATATCCTTGTTTTCTGGTGCAGGAGGTCTGGATCTTGGTTTTACACGGGCAGGATTCAAGCTCAAATATGCTAATGACAACGATAAGGTCGTATGGGAAACCTTTGAGAAAAATCATTCAATAAAAATTGATAAACGTTCGCTATTCGACATTGAATCTGATGAAATACCCGATGCTGATGGCATAGTTGGAGGGCCTCCCTGCCAGAGTTGGAGCCTTGCCGGAGCAATGCGAGGAATAAATGATAAACGAGGCCAGCTTTTTTATGAATATATACGCGTTTTGAAAGATAAACAACCAACGTTCTTTTTGGCAGAAAACGTTCCGGGAATTGTTTCACGCACACACATCACCGAGTTTGAAACTATAATTTCAAAACTTTCGAGCTTAGGATACAATGTTACATATAATGTTATTGAAGCGAGAAATTACGGAGTTCCGCAAGAAAGGCGGAGAGTGATAATTGTTGGCTATAGACAAGATTTAGGATTTAGATTCTCTTTTCCACAACCGACTCATACTAAATCGGGGACAAAAACTTTGGATGGAAAAAATACACAAAAATGGGTAACTTTGAGTGGGGCTATAGGAGACCTTCCGGAGCCTATTCCTGCTAAAAAAAAGAACCGAACAAATGGAGAGTTAAGCGTTCCTAATAATGAGTATTTGATCGGTGGTTTCTCAACAATATACATGTCAAGGAATAGGCGAAAGCTATGGAATGATCAATCATACACAATTCAAGCAGGTGGAAGGCACGCCCCGCTACATCCTTCTTCTGATGAGATGATTAAAATCGAGAAAGACAAATGGGATTTCAAAACAGCTAACCCATTTTACAGGAGGCTTTCAGTCAGAGAATGCGCGAGGATCCAAACTTTTCCAGACGATTTCATTTTTTATTATGACAATGTGGCAAATGGCTACAAATTGGTTGGAAACGCAGTGCCTGTTCTATTAGCAGAAAAACTGGCACAAGAAATTAAATCGGATTTGTCCAATGTAAAAGAAATTAAATTAACACAAAATGACAACTCTTGTTAAATGCAGTTTGATGCAAATGTTTTTTTGTTCAAAACCTCAAGTGAAGTCACACGTTTGTAATTAAACCGAAACAAGTTTTTAGTAACAATAAAATAATTATCAACGAAACCGACCAATTCACCTTCAAGAATGCTGCTTTTGAAATTCAGTTTTATTATATCTCCTTTTTTTAGAGTTTTTTTCATTCTTTCAAATTCTTTTTGCTTCATTCTATATTCTCCTTTTTGGAAAAATCAGGTGAATAATATCCTTTTAATAATTCATTCGCAAACAAGAACGGTTAAACGTTTAGGTTTGGGGTTAATATTTAACCCCCCCTAAAAAAATGGGAATTTTGCGGGAGATGTGGAGATTTCATCACAAGTTTTACTAAATGAACATTTACCATTCTTATGAGCGTTGATTGAACAGCTTCTTTTTGAACACAATCACAAATAATGTAGCAACCAAGAAGAGTGGCAGAATGATCCATGATGGAAACTCTGGGATTACTTCTAGGTCTAATGGAGCCATCAATGGATAATCGTCTTGGACTGGTTTGTCTAAGATTTGTTCGATGTATGGTGTGTCTCCTATGCCGTCTCCATCAGCATCTATACCGTTATAGTTGCTCCAGTAGTTCTTTTCTACTATTGGCGCAACAGCCAGTCCAACAAGTATATGACTGCCATTAAAAAAATTGTTTTCAGTAAAAACATCGAGACAATGTAGATTATAATCAACAAAGATAGTAAAATCCCTGAATGTATTATGCTTGATTAAATTACCTGTGATATTTGCGTTAGCTCGAATACCCATTCCACCTTTGTCAAAATAATTACCAATGAAGCTGTTGTTACTTCCGCCAACTGTGGATACGGTCGAATTAAAAAACTTCAAATTCTTTACCAAAACGTATCTGCAATTTTCACTCTACAAAAACGCCTCTCTTAGTTTTATTCTCCAAATCCTTCAAACGACTAAGAAGCTCAGGCAAAACAGCTGTTTCCCAAACCTTGCTGTTAGCCTTCAACATAATGTTAAGCGCACCAAGTTGAGTGGCTTCCTGAGATCCAGTCAGAAGCCTAACACTTGCCTGACGATAAATCTGCTCATAACGATTAACAGTCTTCAACAAAATAGTCTCATGGTCCCCTAGTTGCTGAAGGGCAGGCTGCCAATCTTCACGAGTCTCAAAATCATAATACACATTTCTGTCAGAACAACAATATTTTTCGCTTAACTGCTTCACTATCTCCGATTGATCAAAGCCCATACCTTCAAGCTTCAGCAATTCTAAACGTCTAACAACCGTTTTCAATCGACATAACCCCCGAAAAACTGAAAGAATTCTTCAAAAATGAACCAATTACTCCGAAACCACATTTTATCTGTCAGTTGAGAAATCACCACAGAAGGATAAAGACCAGTACAAACAGCATCAATCATCTCCGCCCGTCTTCTGAGTAATCGCAGATTCAAAGGTGCCCCCCCAGATTCCTCAAACCTGAAGGATATTTACCACTCACAGTAGTAAGTAACTCTATTAATACGTTACCATAAGGATATATTCGTGAATTATAACAAAAAAATGGGAGTTTGCGGGAGATATGTCTGTAAATTTTGTGAATAACAGATTACTTTTATAAAATTGCTATCGTGTAATATCATTAGATTGTGTATTTGTGTTCTACAGAAATGCAGATACGAATTTACACTTCACAATCTTCTTAATAATCAATTATACAATTTGTTCTAATGGAGCCCTCACAGAAATTTAATCAAATGATGGAAAAAATGGGGTATTCCAAAGATGCAATCAAAAAAATGTGGAAATGGTACGATTATTCAGAGAAAAAAGGAATAGCAAGTTATTAAAAAAGCTGGATTTTTTGGGAGAATAAGGGAACTGGATTTCTGTGTTCTCGATTTGGAATCTGAACTTCAAATAACAGTAATCAATATGTCCAGTCCACAAATGTTTTTAATATGTAAGCGTAAAACGAAGAAAATGAGATAGTTGGGTCTCATGCTATCATCACTGACATCACAGAACGGAAATAAACGGAGACAAAAGGAAAATTAATCAAATAAGGGAAAATTTGAAAGCTATCAGCATAAGTTCCTTAGGCGTTATTCTGTTCTCGCTTTTTATTATAGAGATATGGATAGAACAGGGTTCCATTGCAGGTTTACTACACCATCTTTTTGACCCAGATATGTTCATTCATCACATCTTGATTCTATCACTGGTTCCCGCTTTCATGCTGGTGGGATTTTTTTATAGTAAAAAAGAACAGATAGTAAACAACCTTAGTGAGCTTGTTGCGGAAAGAACAGAAAAGTTAGAGAGAATGAATGCACGCACGCTTGAGAGCGAACAGAAGTTTCATGCAATCACTGCCAGTGGACAAGATAGCATAATTCTGATTGATAATGATGGAATAATTTCTTATTGGAACCCTGCCGCAGAAAGAATGTTTGGATATGATTCCCGAGAAGCAACAGGTAAGAAACTTCATAGTCTTCTTGCACCAAAACGTTTTCATGAAGACTACCTGAAAGGATTTACAGAATTCAAAAAGACAGGAAAAGGCTCCGTTATTGGGAAAACTCTTGAACTAGCAGCTATTAAAAAAGACGGAACAGAATTCCCCATCGAACTTACCGTTTCAGCTTTGAAACTGAAGGGTGTATGGCACTCAGTAGGCAGAATCAGAGACATAACTGAACGCAAGATAGCTTGGGAATCGTTGGACAGAACTATGGAAGAATTATCGTTGGTTAATGAGAAGTTGGGTGTTGTTGGCAGGTTGACCCGTCATGATGTGCGCAACAAGTTGTCTGCGGTTACTGGCAATATTTACTTGACGAAACAGACTTTGCCTCCTGACCATAACGCTTTGAAGTATCTGAAGGAAACAGAATCTGCTATTAACCAGATTGAGGAAATCTTTGATTCCGCGAGAACTTACGAGCAACTGGGTATAGAAGAACTATCGCCTATTGATGTGCAAGAAAGTTTTGAGAGAGCAACCTCACTTCTTCCTGATTTGCGTAGAATAGAAATGGTTAATGATTGTAGTGGCGTTAAGGTGCTGGCTGACTCGTTGTTAGATACCCTGTTCTACAATCTAATGGACAACTCGTTAAAGCACGGTGAAAAAATCAGTAAAATAAGAATCTACTGCAAAGCTGGCAAAGACAGGTTGAAGCTGGTCTACGAGGATAACGGTATTGGCATCCCTGAAGCTGAGAAGGAGAAGATTTTCGGTGAAGGCTACGGAAAAGGCACAGGAGTAGGACTACACATGATAAAAATATTGTGCAATATATACGGTTGGACCATCCAAGAAACAGGCAAGCAGGGCAAAGGAGCACAATTTACAATAACAGTACCTAATAAAACACAAAAATAAAAAATAATTTGCCCTCGCTCATTCAAACAGAACGGTCTATATGTGGTCACGTTGTTTGGCGAATCAGGTGGCAATACACCGAAGACGTGTGCATGTTTCCTACTACATTATTTTCTGGATTTCCATCAGATTGATAAAAATATTCAATACTAACACTCTCGTGTCTACCAAGGAGTGTCTGGAGCGTTTTTTGGGTTATCAATATGCACCAAGAAATCCGTTTGCTTTTTGTTCGTTTTTTTATTCTTTATCCAATCCCGAATTTCGCGAGTTGTTTTCTCTTTCAGAAGATTTTCGATTAATTCTACTAGTTTCTTTGGTTTGACTGGTTTCAAAATATACCCGTTTGTGCCTTTATTAACTGCATTTATGGCATCATCTACAGCTGAAGAACCAGTGACCATTATTGTAATTATCCTAGGTTGAAAGTATTTTAGTCTTTGAAGAAGCTCAATTCCATTTATATCGGGTAAACCAATATCGACCAAAGCAATATCGAAATGAAATTTTTTTGTTAGATGTGTTGCTTTTTTTCCATTTTTTGCAGTTTGAATAAGATAACCCTCATTTCCCAAAATATCGGACAAGACTTTTCTTATTTGTGCGTCATCGTCAACAACAAGAATACTAGTTCCCAAAGTCATAAAATGTTTCTTCCTTTTACCATTGTTTGTTCCTCAACTAGACCATTAATAACCGAGAACCCCAACTGCTTCATCAAAAATTTACGCAATTCCCAACGCTAAATAACTCTCAAACAATAAATATAAATCATATGAAAACAAAATATTAATTAGTGGTATGTTATATTCGGATTCTGAATATTATTATCGGCATGCGTGCGTAATACCAAATACAAACAAAAGTGGGGTCGGTTATCGGCTTCAATAACACACAAGTGTGTTAAAGTAATTTCTATCGGTCTTTATATGTCAGTTTAGCTATTCAATTATTGGAGAAAGTAGAAACTGGAAGTAAGATTTCGGATTGCGGGAGATGTCTCCATTTGTCCGGGGGCAAATCCCCACGACCCCACCACAATAATCCAATAACCCGCTGTTTTTCCACTTGTTCAAATCCCATATCTGGAGAAATTACTAGTTTTGGAGTCATTTTCTTATCAATATCTTCCCTGAAGGTAGGATGGTTTGTATGTCCCATCCTCTAGTCAGATAGTTTTCCAAATCATGTTCGTCGATGATTTTTTTGGGATCGTTAGGTTTTTTACTTCTAACTTGGTAACTTCGTAGGCTTAGTTTCCTGATCTCTTCCATGGCATCATCTACTGTCGCATATTTTGCAAGAGCTTCTTCCACTTTTTTGATCCTATCCTCGGGAAAGCCCAGCAATCTGACTGTATCCAAAACTTGCTTCTTTCTTAATTCTTCAGAGGGATAATTCTTTTGTGGGAAGAACTCAACTTGAGCATATTTTTTTCTTAAATCCTCGATCTTAGTCTTATCATAATACGTGTCTTGACTTCTTGGTAAGATATGACCCATGAGAAACTCTTGATCTTTAGTATCCATTCCACTGTTTCTTAAGGCTGATTCAAAGGCTTTTCTAAGACAGTGAGGAGTAACAAATTTCCATTTCTGAACTCCTGCATCGCTTGCAGCTCGCTTTACAAGATTTTCAAGGGTCTTCTTCATAACAGGGGTTTTTCTTCTCAATTCAGGAACTAAATTTCTGCTACTAGAAGCAAAGAGAGGTTCATTAGCGCCAATATCATCAAAACTTTTCTTTCTTTTTTCTAAGTATTGACGTATTGCTTCAACGGTTTCCCTAGAAAAAAATGTATAGTAGGGTATGTTCCCTTTGCAGGCGCCCTGAACAATCCTTTTCATTTCAGCGTAAACTGGAACATTTAAGATGTCTAGTCTATTTTCAAAATCATCTTTCACGTCTTGATATAAGATTGCTCTTAAAGTGGAATTTCTAAGTCCACTGGTATAGAGTGCTAAAACTAAAGCCTTATTGCGAGTTGACCCAGATGCATAAGCCATTTTGTAAATTTCGTCAGATGTTGGAATGTACTCTTCACGTTTTCTGTAACGCGAAGGTTGATAATGGCGTTCAACTTCAATAGCCCTTCGTCCTTTGAATCCATTGACCTTAAAGAAAGTCTTCAGGTATGCTAGAGACACATTCACATATCTAATACTATAATCCTTGTTGGCTAACGAGTCAACAAAATCTTGAACAAGACTTGAAGCCTTTTTAGGAGTTAGTTTTACTAAATCGTCTGGACCTTTATCCGCAAATTCTGATAGCGCTTTTACAGTCTGGCAAGCATTCGCTCTCGTATGTTCACTTCTAATTTTGCGTTGGTAATGGCGGAGAAGTCGATTGACACTTTGGAAATTACTTTCCCACCCGTTTATTTGTAAGAAATCTTCCCAGTTGGTCATTGTACCACCAATAAGTAAAGGGGTTACCACCCAAATAAGTGTTAGGGTAACCTTACAAACGTAACTCTACCAGGCTAGGAGAACCCCGCATAAGATATTTTGTTCAGAGCGTAGCCTAAAAAAAGTATCTATCCGGAACATGAAACCAAGTTTTTATAAAACCATTGTATCAATACTGTTGGAAGATGG
>SDBS01004129.1_pt1 | contig 14233 bp, 12 predicted proteins | sample 2277091 | NCBI WGS metagenome assembly SDBS01 (sample SAMN10404972, study PRJNA504765) | marine sediment metagenome | isolation source: marine sediment core GS10_PC15, 163 cmbsf | place: Arctic Ocean: Southern Knipovich Ridge | collected 2010
TTGGAGTAGGATTCTACTGCCGCTTTGCAGCTTAGTTCAACATGTCTTTTGCAGCTGACGCCTTCTCGGCTTCGCCTGTGAGGGCGCAGCTGAAAAGGTCGTTATACTTAAGAATAAGAGTCCCTAATGCGGCGAAAGGAGGTGAGAAAGATCATGCACCTCGCGGTTAACGTAAAACACTCAGTTCATGAGAGAATCAACTAATCCTGAAAGGAGTAAGACAATGAGTAAGGAAAAGAAACTGACCACAGCAGCCGGCATTCCAGTATCAGACAATCAGACCTCTCTGACTGCTGGAGAACGAGGGCCAACATTATTGCAGGATCACCATCTTCTTGAGAAGCTGGCCCATTTCAACCGGGAGCGCATCCCCGAGCGTGTTGTTCATGCTAATGCAGCAGGTGCACACGGCACTTTCACTGTGACCAAGGACATCACGAAGTACACGAAAGCCAAGCTCTTCTCCGAAGTGGGCAAGAAGACCGAGGTATTCGGTCGTTTCTCAACCGTTGCTGGTGAAAAGGGATCTGCTGACACGGTCCGTGACGTTCGAGGGTTTGCTCTAAAGTTCTATACGGAAGAAGGCAACTGGGATATGGTCGGCAACAACACACCAACCTTCTTCATCCGCGACGCCATCAAATTCCCGGATTTCATTCACACGCAGAAACGAGACCCCAAAACGAATGCCAAGAATGACACGATGCAGTGGGATTTCTGGTCGCAGGTTCCGGAAGCACTGCACCAGATAACTATTCTGTTTTCTGATCGCGGCATTCCAAAAGGCATCCCCTACATGAATGGATACGGCAGTCATACCTACAGCTTCATCAATGCTAACGACGAGCGCTTCTGGGTCAAGTTCCATTTCAAGACGCAGCAAGGCATCCAATGCATGTTTCAGGAAGAGGCCGATAAGCTTGCGGGAAAGGACCCGGACTATCACACAAAGCAGCTGTTTGAGGTGATAGAGAACGGAGAATACCCGAAGTGGACTTTTTCCATTCAGGTCATGCCCGAGAAGGAGGCGGAGGACTATCGGTGGAACCCCTTCGACTTAACCAAAGTATGGCCTCATGGGGACTACCCTCTTATCGAGGTTGGTATGCTCGAGATGAATAGGAATCCGGAGAACTATTTTGCTGAAGTGGAGCAGTCTGCTTTCTCGCCCGCAAACGTTGTCCCTGGCATTTCATTCTCTCCCTGCAAAATGCTCCAGGCACGCATTTTCGCCTATGCTGATGCCCACCGTTACCGCCTTGGCGCCAACTTCGAGCGTCTGCCGATCAATTGCCCGCATGCCGCCAAAGCGAATAACTATCAGCGTGACGGAAAAATGAGATTTGACGATAACGGCGGATCTTCACCGAATTATGAACCCAATAGCTTCGGCGGACCCAAAGCAGACCCCGCCTACAGAGAGCCGCCGCTCAAAATCTCCGGTGACGCGGACTGGTATGAACAGAAACGAGGAGTCGATGACGATTACATCCAGCCGGGCAACCTCTACCGTTTGCTGCCGCCTGACGAGCAGCAAAGACTGATACAGAACATTGTGGGCACTCTTGGTAAAGTCCCCAAGGACATCCAGAAGAAAATGGTTGAACACTTCCGCAGATCCGATCAGGACTATGGCGACGGCATTGCACAGGGTTTAGGACTATCCTGACAGCGGGAAGCATAACAACTACATCCACTCGGACGTAGTAAAGCGCGCCGTGCTTTACCACGCCGGTGATGCTGACGTTAGACCGTTTCATGGAGGACAGCATGGCAAGCTTCGGAGTGTGGCTCCGCAAGTTGTTCAGCAGAAAAGAAGAACCAGGCCCTGACCTATGGTTGCCACAGGCACGCCCGCAACCCAGCGGGCCGAAGTCGTTCGACGAAGATCAGCAATGACTTTGCACTCGTGTTTTACAGGCAATTGCGGCAGCAGCCAAGCAACCTGATTTTCTCTCCGTTCAGCATTCGCTGTGCCCTTGCAATGGTTCATGCAGGAGCAAGGGGCGAGACCGCAGCACAGATGAGGAGAGCACTCTGCTTCGCATCCACTGACGAAGCCCTGCACGCCGCATTCGCCGAGATCATCCGTAGGCTGAACGCAGCCGGGAGCGGCAAGTACGAGGAAGCGCTGTTCATCTCGACCATCTTCCACAAGGCTTTTGTAGAGGTGAACAAGGAGGGGACAGAGGCCGCTGCATCCACAGCGGTTGGTATAGCACTGAGGCTGCAGCCTCGGGTTCCCATCTTCCGAGCCGATTATCCGTTCCTGTTCGCCATCCGAGATCGTAAAAGCGGCACGATACTGTTTCTCGGGCGGGTGACCGATCCGACGCGAGAGAGCTGATGAAAGTTTTATTTATGGTTTTATCCATTAATAGCTGGTACTTCGTACCAGAGGAAGCTGATCTTCCTCCCGCTTGCGGGTTTCTGTACCAGCACCCTCCGGTATTTTAATACCGGCTTTTATTACTGCAAAATTAATAATTAGATACTGAAAAGTTATCATGGTAAAGGAGAGTATCATGGCTGATATCCCAAATAGGATGAAGGCCCTTGTTCTTACCGGACCAGAGGCCTTTGAGATAAGGGAGGTGGACACACCTGAGCCCGGGCGGGGTGAAGTTTTGGCGCGGGTTAAAGCAGTGGCGATCTGTGGTACAGATCCCAAAATAATTAAAGGTGTTTTTAAAGGGCTCTGGCCGAAGAGCTATCCGGCAATTATTGGGCACGAATGGTCTGGAACCATTGTGAAAGCCGGTCCGGAATTATTTCGGTTTTCTGAGGGCGACCGGGTAGCTGGAGAACCGCATAAGGGCTGTGGTTTCTGTCGAAACTGTATGACGGGTCGCTATACAATCTGTGAAAACTACGGGAATTTGGAGCTTGGCCACCGCCACTATGGTTTTACGGCCCCCGGGGCCTATGCTCAGTACATTGTCTGTTCTGACCGGACAGTACACCATATCCCCGATAGCATTTCTTTTGAAGAAGCTACTAATGTAGACACTGCTGCTACAGCCCTTCATGGTGTAAAGAGGGGGAGGCTTATTCCAGGAGAAGATGTTGCCGTATTTGGGCCGGGAGCTTTAGGCCTTCTTTCCTTTCAATTCGTTCGAGCCCTGGGAGCCGGCAGGGTCTATGTTATTGGAAGGAGGGAGAGGCTTGCTCTGGCAGAGAAGATGGGTGCCATTCCTGTGAACTATGAGAAGGCTGATCCTGTAGAACAGATCAAAAGTGCAACCGGTGGGAAGGGAGTGGCTGTGGCAATTGATTGTGCGGGGAGCGTTATATCCGTCCAGCAGGCAGTGGCCGTTACAAAGAAGGGAGGCCGCGTGGTCTTGAATGGGTTTCCCCAGACTCCTGTTGAGTTGCCTATTACCCAGATTGTTCTGGACGAGAAGGACCTCCTTGGTGTGAGGGCAGATCCCAATACCTGCGAGGAAACCATTCCCCTGATTGCTAACGGAACCATCAAGATTAAGCCTCTAATCACCCATGTATTTCCGTTTGATCAGTTTGCGGAAGCGTACAAAGTCTTTACTGAAAGGATAGAGGGAGCTGTCAAAGTGATTGTCAAACCCTGAAACTTCTGCATAATAAAAGGTTTATACGCCAGTGAAGCGATTACTTTAACTTTTTATTGACATAGTTTTACGGAATAGTATGATGTAGTTGAATAACATAAATAATACAGATAAAGAGCAAGGCAGTAATTAAAATCTATTATATGAAAGGAGAAGATATGTTTAAATTTGGTGTACACACATTCATATGGTCAGAATACTTCACAGAAAAAGATTTGCCGCTTATTGAGAGGGCAAAATCATTAGGATTTGAAGTAGTTGATATTGGTATATTAAATCCTAAGGCTCTGGAGAGCTTTCCCATAAAGGGGGTTAAAGAAAAAGCAAAAGAAGTAGGCATTGAAGTAGTAATCCTTACACCTATGTCCAAAGACGCCAATCTTATTGACCCTAATCCTGAGATAAGGAAAAATGGAATTGAGTTCTTAAAGAAGCTTGTAGATGTAAGTGTTGAGGTTGGTTCAAAAATATTAGCCGGGGAAATTTGCGAAGCAGTGGGTTATTTAACCGGTAGACCGCGAACCGAAGACGAATGGGGCTGGTCTGTGGAAGCCATGAGAGAAGTTTGCCTTTACGCTAAAAACATAAGTGACATTATTCTTGCAGTTGAGGTTGTTAATAGATTTGAAACTCATTTCCTTAATATAGCAGAGGATGCAGTAAAATACTGCAAAGATGTAGGCACAGGTAATATAAAGGTGCATCTTGATTCCTATCACATGATCCGGGAAGAGAAAAGTTTTAAGGAGGCAGTGGAAGTATGTGGAAATGAGTTTTTAGGTTATGTTCATGTTTGTGAAAATAATAGAGGAATTCCAGGCACCGGGCTTGTTCCGTGGGAAGAGTTCTTTAGAGCACTTAGAAATATTGGTTACAAAGGTTCGCTTACTATTGAAGCGTTTGACCCGAACTTTACAGAATTAAATAAAGTCACTGCAACCTGGAGATATTATACTGATACTGGAGAAGAACTTGCAATTCAAGGATTAAGAAATCTAAAGGAAATAGAAAACCGTTTAGCTTTGTAATGGAAGTTTGGTAAAAATATGAATTAGCCAGGTAAAAACCTGGAATTGTCACCAGTAACCAATTCAGGCTGTCCCTTAACATATAAAATGGCTCCTTAGGTAAAGAAGGTGAAGCTAGGGGCCTGTGTAATTTATTGCATCAAATGCATAATCTGTATATAAGAGGTTGTGAAACAACCTCTATTAAAAAGAATAGCGTATTACAATACACAAATATTGGATACCGGTTAAAATATCAAGGCGAGTCTCCCCACGATGTCAGGCCTTTGAATGGCCTGCAATGCTTCATTGGCCTTCTCAAAAGGAAATGTTTTAGAGAGGACAGGCTTGATTTTCCCTTCTTCAACAAGACGGATGACTTCGAGAAGTTCTACCTTTGTGCACAGACGAGAACCGAAGATTTTCCATTCATTATAATGCATGGCCATGGTGTTCAGAGAAAATGTTTTGCCCGGGACATACCCCACGATTACCAGTTTTCCACCTTTTTTTAAGCTGGGCAGGGACCATTGCAAGGTGTTCTCGGACCCCACAAACTCAATAACGGCATCCACTCCTTTTCCTCCGGTGATATCTTTAATCTGCTCCATAGGATTTTCTCCGGGATTGATCAGAAAATCGGCTCCAAATTGCTTCGCGAGTTGTAGTGCCTTTTCCTTGACATCGGCAACCAATACCCTGGCTCCAGAGAGCTTTGCAATCTGTACACCGTGGATGCCAAGGCCGCCTGCTCCGACGATGAGAATATCATGCCCTGCTTTGACCTCAGCTAAAACGGTTAACCCGTGATAGGATGTGGCAATAGCATCGCCTAAAATGGCCATCTCCTCATAGGGAACCCTCTTTTTAAATGGGCAAAAGGCATACGCCGGTATCCGGACATATTGAGCGTATCCTCCGGGAAGTTCAAATCCAACCCGTTTAAGATCCGGACAGAGGTTTTCCCGTCCGCTCAAGCAGTAGTTACACCTGTGACAAGCGATATAGATGTACACAATCCCAATATCCTTTGCCTGAATTCCAGTAACTCTGCTTCCAGCAGCAACAACCTCTCCAGACACTTCATGGCCCGGGATGTGGGGCAGTGTGACAATCGGGGGAGGAATTTCTCCTCTGTATATCTTCAGGTCGGTCCGGCAAATGCCGCATGCCTTCACTCGAAGAAGAATTTCATCATCATTAATACCTGGAGTCTCAACCTCTGCCATTTCCATAGGCTGGTTATACTCTTTTAAAATCCATGCTTTCATTGTCTGCTATCTCCTCTAATATTATTAGAAACGATAAGAAACCGGTTTTGTTAAAAAGCAGATTAACATATCTACTAAATCGAACATGACCGGGTATAAACTTTTTCACGACACCGATGATACCGGAGATAAAGTCTTTTCATTTACAGACAACTGAAACACATCAGGCCTGCCGTAATGGCCTACCACATCAAAATCGATCTTTGCCTTGACGACCTCCGTCATATCCAGCTGGGCGTAAAGTATCCCCTCTTCATCGAACAGAGGGCCTGCTATGACATCACCGAGGGGCGCGACTATGACGCTCCCTCCCCTGCACATTATTTCGGGCCGGTCTTCAAGCTCCTCCAATGTTTCCAGGTTTTCCGGGTACATATCCTTTTTTACGAACTGGTTGCACCCGAGCACAAAACAGCGCCCCTCGCAGGCGATATGCCGCATTGTTGCCTGCCAGCTGTCACGGAAATCGGCGGTCGGGGCCAGATAGATCTCAACGCCTTTAGCATACATTGCCATGCGCGCCAGAGGCATATAATTTTCCCAGCATATAAGGCCACCAACTTTACCGAAAGGTGCTTCCACTACAGGCATTGTGCTTCCGTCCCCTTCTCCCCAGATCAAACGCTCGGCACCTGTCGGTTTAAGTTTCCTGTGTTTACCCAGCAATTTCCCTTCGGGATCGAAATACAGCAAAGTGCAGTAAAGGGTCCCCCGGCTGAACTGGTTGTCCCGCTCGATCACGCCGATCGCGAGAAATACTCCTGCCTCCCTTGCTGCAGCGCCGAGTGCTTCGGTGGCGGGGCCGGGTACTTCCACTGCGTTTTCCCAGTATCTTTTCCAGAGTGCCCGCCCTTCGGATTTACGGCTTCCAACCACCATGCCGAAGCTGAAGCCTCTCGGGTAGGCCGGGATATACGCTTCCGGCAGCAAAACCAGCCCGGCACCCTGTCTGCCGGCCTCTAATATTAATGCTGCTGCTTTTTCCAGTGTGGCTTCCCGATCGAAAAGCACGGGAGCCGCCTGAACGACTGCAACCTTTACTTTTTTCTGATCTTCCGGATTCGTTTCCATATTTCCCCGCATTATTTGTAAATTTAATAAAAAATGTCAACTAGAAAAAGACAGTAATTCTACCGCGGTTTCGAAAAATATTTGTTTTGAGATATATTCAACGTCCTCGAGAGCCTTTTCCTCAGGCTTTACCTGCCGCACCTGTTTTGCGGATCCACTTCTTTACAACCTCTCTCATTGCCTTTAAAGCGGGCTCATACGCAAGCGGAAGCCATATATTCTGCTCCGCGTTCCACTGCTCCATGAGAGTGTTCCTTATCGCGTTCACAAGCTCGCTCGCAACGTTTATCTTGGCTATGCCAAGGGATATTGCTTTCTTCAAATCCTTTTCCGGGGTGCCTGACCCGCCGTGAAGAACAAGCGGAACGTCAACACCGGCCCTGATCTTTTCAAGCAGATCAAAGTCAAGCTCAGGCAGACTTTTGTACACGCCGTGGGAATTTCCTATCGAAACTGCAAGTATGTCCACCCCTGTTTCTTCCACAAATGCAACCGCGTCTTCAAGACTTGTTAAGGTTGACTTGCGGCCGCCTTCAACTACTGTTGAGTCTACCATCCCGACAGCGCCTATCTCACCCTCGACAGTCACACCAAGAGGGCGCGCAAGTCTTACAACTTCTTTTAACGCCATGCTGTTCTCTTTAAAAGGTTTCAAGGAAAAGTCAAGCATTACGGAAGTGTAGCCGGCTGCAAGGCATTCTTTGACCTCATCGATGGAAGTCCCGTGATCAAGATGAAGGGAAACGGGTATCCTGTATCTATTTATCAAACTGTGAGCGACCAGGCTCATGTATTCCGGCTCAAGCACGGAAAATTCAGCCCAGCCGGTCATGATCATTACCGGAGCATCAAGCTCAGCCGCACAGTCAAGGACCGCCTTCATTGTCTCGGCGCTCCAGACACAAAAGGAGGGCACTGCGTAATCCCTTTGCTCCGCTTCTTTTATCAGTTCAATCGAGGGGATAAATTTCAAGATTTGTCTCCGTTTATGCCGTTTTGTCATCGGGTATTAAAAACACATATTTCCAATTCATTCAACAGTCCGGCTTTACGCCTCACCCTCAATAATACTGTAATTCTTTTTATTTGTATACGGTGAAATAGTGGGGGAATGTTTAAAACACTATCTATTTTCAAGATTTTTCAGGGCTTCCCCGATTTTTCTGATTTCATCCTTCATGGCCATTATCTTTTTCAAATATGTCCCGGCTTCTCCTGTTAACGGTCCCCCGGCCTATAAGGCCAGTGCTATACCCAGGCGGGTGCGCCAGTTTTCCACAGCCTTGATCTCCTGCATTACCGACAGGGCTTTTTTGAGATACCTGAAAGCCCGAAAGGATCACCGCGCTGGTAGCTTCAAGCCATCTCGAATTTTTTAACATAATGTCCTTTTCTGTTTAAAGTAAGAAAAAGGCGGTGAAGGATTTGAGTCGAAAGGCGTTTTTTTACGTATTGTGAGTGTTGTATAGTTGCAGGACAGACATTTTTTTTGGTTTGTGGCTTATAATAAATAAATAAAAATATAAAAAACTTGACCTTCTAGAGGGAAACATTTAAATTGTATATATACCCAAGTGGGGTATGGTATTTACCTATCTTATAAAGGAGTTCACTTATGAAAAGAATAGTACTTAGAAAGAAAAACATCGTGAATAAGCCCCTGGTTTTGCTCTCACTGATGGTCGCATCAGCACTACTGCTGTCAGCTGTTCCTGTATTTGCAGACACAGGTCTTGAAGGTGAGCATGGGAAACCTCTCGAAGACGTACTACAGGAGATCAGGGCCAAGCAGAGCCTGAAGCCAGATGAGGCTATTGACCCACGGAAGGTCAGTGATGAAGAGCTTGAAGAGCTAGGGGAAGCCGTGATGGGTATCATGCACCCAGATCCCCGACAGCATGAACTCATGGACCAGATGATGGGTGGTGAAGGATCGCGAAGCCTTAAAAGTGCGCATATAAGTATGGGATACAATTATCTGGCTGGTAATACAGGAGATCCTCTCTCCGGCATGATGAGCCGTGGAATGATGAGTGGTATGATGGGCGGTATGATGGGTCGAGGAATGATGGGCGGTTATAGGAGGAACCCCTCGATGTTCTTCCCATTTGGAGGTTTAATTATGTGGTTACTTATACTCATTTTTATCGGTGTTGTTGTATATTTCATAGTCAGAACACAGAGAGGTGTTAGTGGGCGTAACTATATTTCTAGTAGAGATGAAACTCCCCTTGACATTGCTAAAAAACGTTACGCACGAGGTGAGATTTCAAGAGAAGAATACGAAACTATCAAGAAAAATCTCTGAACCAGAGTACATCTTATGATTTGAAAACTGCTGTTTTATGATGGGTGATTTTCATTAGTTCTTACTTTATTAAATGAAATATTTTCCTGCCTTTCCTGTTTAACATAGTGTGGCCAAATATTACACGCGTTATGTCCGGCATGAGAGCAGGAAAAAAACCGCCGCAAACTGATGCCCCTGGTTAATATCGAGAATATGGACGCGATCTAAATAAAGAAGTATTTTATTTAAATAATTGGAAACCTGTTGAGCAGGGAAATGATATTTGTTTTAAACGAGTGAGGGGACGATTTGAAGGATAGAAGTGTCGTGATTCTAAGAAATGTCGGGCACGGAGTGAATGACATCTTCTGGTACATACTTCCCTCCCTTTTACCTGTAATTCTCGATCAGTTCGGTATGAAGTACGGCACAGCGGGGGGGCTGCTTACCGCTTTTCTCGGGGTTGTCGCCGTATTCTCTTTTATATTGGGTAAAATATCCGACTATTTTCCTCGCCATATCATCCTCGCGGCCGGGTTTCTTGTTGCATCGGTTTTTCTTATCAGCGGTTCATTGACCAACAATTTCAGCCTTTTCGTGATTTGCCTTCTGGTTGCCGGGATTGGTGTCGGTTCCTACCACGCCGCCGGATACGCCTTAATTGAGGATATTACAGAAAATAGAAAGGGCAGGGCATACGGGATGTTTGAGTTCTGGGGAGCTGCCGGGGTTTTCCTGATGTTTCTTTTCCACGGGCTCGTGCTAAAACAATTAGGCTGGCGAAGCATAATATTGATCACAAGCATTCCGGGACTGGTGATGGGTTTTTTGTATTTTATTTATTCCGGAAGGTTCAGGTCCGCGGTAGACCGTGCGAACGGCCGGGTTTTAAACAAAGAGGAGGCTCAGGAAACACCTGTACTGCTCTTTATACTTTTTATTGTCTCGTTTACGATCAGGTATTTTGGTATTCTTGGGGTAGTTAGTTTCACTTCTACATATCTTGTGAGAGAACTGGGACTGCAGGCTAATGTTGCAAGCTATGCAACGGGTGTATATTTCCTGGGAGGACTTATATTCACACCCATCATGGGAATGCAGTGTGATATTAGAAACCCGATCCTGGTGCTCCTATTTACTACCCTTATACCTTTTCCCTTGATTTTTTTAATGACCCTGACACAGCCGCTGTGGGTTCTGCCGATCTACCTGCTGCTGATCGGCGGATCCTATTACGGTGCAGGCCCTGCGATGAGTATGATCGTCGCGCGAATGAGCAGTAAACTGGGAAAGGGCGAAGCTTTTGGTTATTTTATGGCTGTAACCTCAGTTACCTTTTCTTTCAGTCCCCTTCTTTTTGGAATGCTGGCTGATAGAATAGGGTTAAACCTGACTATGAAAATATACAGCCTTCCTCTTTTATTAGGCTCGGTGGTGCTTCTTGCGCTGTTTTTTGTCGAGAAACGCTATTGTCTCTTTAGTCAAACAGATTAAATTAAATAATAAGTAAGAAAATACTTCCTTATAACAAAACTTGTATCCTGCCGCTATGAAATCCACTCTTCCTCGAGAATCTCACCCTGCAGGCTCACTAGCGTCACTTTAATCGGGACCTTCCTCTGAGCATTTTGTGCAGCCTGCTCGGCTAATGCGACAAGACCGTTGCAGCAGGGCACCTGCATTATCAACACAGCCTGCGACAAGCAGTACATCGGCCCCCGGACATATATTTTCACCAATAAAATATCGTTTATTTTCCAATTAATTGTGATAATTGCTTATCTTCAGTGTTAAATAAACTTACGGCGGGGTGGTAGAGTGGACTTTTACAAAAAGATTTTCATAGAACCTCAAACCGGCACTTCATTTGTCCTTAAAAAAGGTAATAAATGCCGCGTGACAATAGACAATAATTTATCCCTGAATATTCGAAAAGGTGACTATCTGTTCTCAAATCAATATAACAAATTATTAAAAATAGTCGCAGACACAGTACAAAAGCATGACCTGCTGTATCCTGCATGCAGCCCGCCGATGTATCGCAGTCAATACCAGACCACCGATTATCATCCAAGCTGTCTGGAAAACCTGAGCAAAGCATTAAAAGAATATGAAATTGCCGAAGAGCAAATACCGGGCCCGTTCAATATATTCATGAATACTTATGTGGACCGGAAAGGCAATTTGACAGTCGAAGAGCCGCTGTCGAAAGCCGGAGATTACATAGAGCTGGGGGCTGAAATGGACTTGATCATCGCCGTTACCGCATGTTCTGTTGATAAAAGTAAATGCAATGCTCATAGCTGCAAGCCTATTATGGTTGAAATATTTGCTTGATAAAAATGTAAAACCCGTTATCATTTACGAATCGGATTCTACCGATTCGAAGCTATAACAGGGGGAATATTATGAAGTATCGCATGATGGGACGTACCAATTTAAAAGTATCCGAGATCGGATTTGGCGCGTGGGCTATTGGAGGCTCATGGGGCACACAGAAAGATGAGGATTCACTTGCCGCTCTGCACCGGGCTCTGGACCTGGGTGTAAACTTCATTGACACTGCAGCCGGGTATGGCAACGGGAGAAGCGAAAGACTCATCGGCCGGGTCCTCAAGGAACGGGGCGACCAGGACCGTGTGATCGTTGCAACTAAAACACCGCCGGCGCCCGGCGAGTGGCCGCCCACACCCTACTGCAGGAGTGAAGACCGTTTCTCTGAAAAATATATCAGGGATAATGTTGAAGAGCGTCTTAGGAACCTGAAGTTGGATCGTATCGACATCCTCCAGCTGCATACCTGGACGAGAGCATGGAACAGGGACCCCGGGCCTCTCGAAGTCCTCAGCGAATTAAAGAAGGAAGGTAAAGTGCGTTTTTTTGGAATATCGACACCTGAACATGATCAGAACTCCGTGATACAGCTTATGAGGGATGGTCTGATCGACACGGTGCAGGTCATTTACAATATCTTCGAGCAGGAGCCTGCTGCAGAGCTTCTGCCCGCTGCTTTAGATCAGGGAGTGGGGATCATCGTACGCGTCCCATTCGATGAAAGCTCTCTCACGGGGAAGTTGACGGAAGATACTCGCTTCGAGGATGGGGATTTCAGGAACGATTACTTTGCGGGAGACCGCCTGAGAAGGACTGTCGAAAGGGTAAAAAAAATAGAGGCCGACATTGAGGGGAGTGAATACAACCTGCCCCAGGCTGCATTAAAATTCGTTCTTTCCCACCCTGCTGTCAGTATTGCGATTCCCGGGATGCGGAACCCCTCACAGGTTGAGTTAAACTGTGCGGTCTCAGAGATGCCTGATATTTCGGGGGATCTTATGGCAAAACTCCACGATCATAACTGGAGAAAAGCTTTTTGGTATCTTGGTTGATAGTTATAGGGTATTAGTTTTACAAAATCTTTATACTTTTTTTATACTTTCTTCATTTTTACCTGTTATCATTAATAATGAGTATACTGTAATTAATTTCAAAGGAGCCGAAAAATGAATATAATTAGGATTCTTTTAATAAGTGCCTTTGCACTGCCCGTGTTTTTTACTATGCAGCCAGGTCCATATGCCGACACAGGATATGCAGAAGCTACTTTTGCAGGGGGCTGTTTCTGGTGTATGGAGTATCCTTTTGAAAAGCTGGATGGTGTTATTGACGTAGTTTCAGGATATACCGGCGGCCATAAAGCAAACCCTTCCTACAGACAGGTAACCTCGGGCAGGACAGGCCACTATGAAGCCGTAAAAATAACATACGATCCGGAAAAAATAACGTATTCAGAGCTTCTCGATGTATTCTGGCGGCAGATAGACCCGACAGACGCCGGTGGACAGTTTGTAGACAAAGGCTCACAGTATTTAACAGCCATATTTTATCACGATGAAGAGCAAAAAAGATCGGCAGAAAAATCAAAAGCTGAACTTGACAGTTCAGGTAAATATGACAAACCGATTGTCACGAAGATCAAAAAGGTCTCAACATTTTACAGGGCGGAGGAGTACCACCAGGATTATTACAAGAAAAGTGCAGCCGGGTACAAGAATTACAGATTCTTTTCAGGGCGTGATCAATTCCTGGATACCGTGTGGAGTGATGAGATCGAAAGTGAAATCGAGCAGAACGAGCAAGGAGAGAAATATAAAAAAATGTCTCAAAAGGAATTGAAGAAAAAATTATCACCTCTGCAGTACGAGGTTACCCAGAAAGGCGGTACTGAAAGACCTTTCCAGAATGAATACTGGAACAATAAGGCTGAAGGTATCTATGTGGATATAGTTTCGGGCGAGCCTCTGTTCAGCTCTACGGAAAAGTATGATTCAGGTACAGGGTGGCCCAGCTTTACCAAATCGATAAATCTCGAGGGTGTGGTTGAAAAGCAGGATAAAAGCTATTCGATGGTAAGGACCGAAGTGAGGAGCAACTATGCCGATTCACACCTCGGTCATATGTTTCCCGACGGACCTGAGCCTTCGGGACTTCGATACTGTATAAACTCGGCCGCTCTTCGGTTTATCCCGAAAGAAGATTTAGAGGATGAAGGTTACGACGAATATCTCAAGCTTTTCAGATGATAATCGGATTGGTATTTATAGACTGTTAAATACTTTTCAGAAAAGGAGAATATATTATGTCTCTCACGCCCTCTACAATGCTGCCCCTGGGTACAAAAGCACCGGGTTTTAGTTTGCCGGACACCGAAGGAAATATTGTTTCTCCGGATGATTTCAAGGATGATACGGCACTTCTTGTGGTGTTCATGTGTAACCACTGCCCCTATGTAAAGCACATAATCGAACCTTTTGTGGGTCTGGTGAAAGAGTACCAGGAGAAAGGGGTAGGTGTTATAGGAATAAACTCCAATGATGTTGAAGGGTACCCGGAAGACAGCCCGGCCAACATGGCTAAATCGGCAAAGAATCTGGGGTTCACTTTTCCTTATTTATACGATGAAGATCAGGAAGCCGCGAAAGCATATCACGCGGCATGCACGCCGGATTT
>SDBS01004131.1_pt1 | contig 14232 bp, 11 predicted proteins | sample 2277091 | NCBI WGS metagenome assembly SDBS01 (sample SAMN10404972, study PRJNA504765) | marine sediment metagenome | isolation source: marine sediment core GS10_PC15, 163 cmbsf | place: Arctic Ocean: Southern Knipovich Ridge | collected 2010
ATTAGCTTTTGAGCAAGAAGGGTTAAAGTATGAAACAGAAAAAAGATTTGAGGTTTACTATCAGAGCAAGAAAGTAGGGAATTTCATTGTGGATTTAGTTATTGAGGATAAAATTATTGTTGAGATTAAGGCAGTAACTGGCAATATGCTGGATGTTTTTAAATATCAGGTGCTTTCTTATTTAAAGGCATCATCTCTAAAGGTTGGTTTGTTAGTCAATTTTGGCAACAAGAGTTGTCAGGTATAATGAATATTATACTAGGAGGTATTATGTCTATCAACCGACGATATGTAGTAGTTGCTCTCATTTTAGTTGTTGCTTTTGTGCTGTTGAATTGTGCGCCTGGCAATGAGCGTTGGGACCAGGATATTAATTTTGGTAACGAGGCTGGATTCTGGGCAGGGTATTGGCATGGATTAATAATTGTTATTACTTTCGTTGTCAGTCTTTTCACAAAAGAGGTTGGTTTGTACGAGATTAGTAACACTGGTTGGCCTTACAACTTAGGCTTTTTGATAGGACTACTTTCTTCAGTAGGTGGTGGCATTCGTTTTGGCACAAGAAGGAGACGAATAGTCGTTAGCCATGGTTGGGATGATATTGGAGACAAAATTGAGGAAAGAGTACGTCGAGGGATGAAGTCCTGGTTAGAAGAAACTGAAAAAGGAACTCGGGAAAAGGAATGGGAAGAGATTGCAAGGAAGATAGAGGAGAAGATTAAGAAAACCCTGAGAGAATGGGCTGATAAAGAATAATTCTATTCCACGAATATTAAGGGGTCAGGTCTCAACATTTAACATATGATTCGGTTTATCAATGATTTCATCACCTTTGTTTCTTCCTCTCTGACATATCATTTACTATTTTTACTCGCAATGTTAAATGTTGAGACCTGACCCCTATTTGACCTTACTTTCTATATATCTAACAGCCTCTTCTACAGTCTTAAATTTCTGGGCATCTTCATCTGAAATCTCGATATTAAACTCTTCTTCAAGTTCCTGGAGCAATGCAATAAAGCCCAAACTATCTGCTCCTAAATCATCTATAAAAGAGGTTTCTGGTAAAACCTCTGTTTCATTCACATCCAGCACTTCTACAATAATATTCTTCATTCTTTCAAACACCGACACGGTTTACCTCCTCCAGTGCATCTAAGTTTAGCTGACTTTTTATCTCGCTCATTATTTGCATCGTTAAAACTTTTAGTATTTTTTTGTTATAAGACTTATCATAGTATTCATCAAAATAGAGAGGTTTCCCGAATTTGATGACTACCTTATGTGGTCGAGGAAATCTTTGTCCTTTTGACATAACATTAAAAGTACCAATCATAGCTACAGGAACAACCGGTACTTTCGCCTGCAAGGCAATAAATGCAGTTCCAAATTTTGGTTCCTGGAGAAAACCTTGTTTACTCACAGTTCCTTCAGGATACATATCAATCACATGACCATCCTTGAGAACACTAATAGCAGCCCGAATCGATGCTCTATCTATCTCATTTCTATTTACAGGAAAGGCATTCAACTTTTTAAAGACATATTCTGCAAAGCGTCTTTTAAACAATTCTTCCTTTCCCATTGTATGAAGTTGCCTCTTAATTGCAATCCCAAGGATGAACGAATCTAAGTCACTGGGATGGTTTGGGGCAAGAATTACACCACCCTGTTTCGGAATATTTTCAATCCCAATGGTTTGTAATCTAATGTAGAATACTGCTACAATCTTTAGAATTGAATGTAGAACTGAATAAAGCATTGATAGTTCCTTCCCTTTTCACCATAATTTATTATACTTACCAGTTTATTGTCTGTGCAATATTAAGAAATCTTACTTTACTTCTATTCCCTTAAGTAAAATGTGTAATAAGGTATCTACACTTTTTTCGAAATTTAATGCTTTTCCACCCAGGACCCATGGATATTCCAACCCCTTTAATACCGAAACCATTGCCAGAGATGTAATCCTGATTTTTTTTGTTCCGAAGATCCCTTTCTCGACGCCTTCAGAAAGAATTTCATCTATGATATTCATCTCTTCTTTGGAATGCGATTCTCTTATTTTCTCCAGTTCTGGCAGAAATTCTGTTACACTGTCCTCTGTTACTCTATACAGGTTTACAAGTTCATGCATGCGAGATATTCTCGTCAATATAAATGCACGGAGTTTCCTCTGAGGTGATTTTTCTTTAGAAATGGCTTCTCTTATAGCATTCTTAAGTATAGTCCACTCACGATCGACTACGGTTTTGAAAATCTCTTGCTTGCTCTTAAAATAGTAATAAATTGTTGCTTTGCAAATTTTTGCCTCAGAAGCAATGTCATCAACACTTGTCTTCTTTAATCCATAGCGAGCGAATAATCTCTGGGCAATTTGCAAAATCTCTTCACTTTTCTTTACTTTCATTATCATACTCTTTGACTAAAATAGTCAAATTGTATTATAACGAAAATTCAGTAGATTGTCAAGGGAAAAAGTGTGACTTTCAAAATTGTTAAAAAAACAGATATAATTAATTTACTTGACTTTTAAAGCTATATTATTTATTATTCAAAAAGAGACAAAGAATTCTATAGTCATTATTTAATTAATGTGCAGCAATGCTTATACTTCCATCTTGCGGAATGTCGGGATAACAATAAAGTGATAAAAAAGGAGGTGGAGATGAAGAATTCTATTTTGTTTAGAACAACCCTCATCGCTGTGATTCTTCTTTTTTCATTCACAGGGCAACTCAAGGCACAAAACCTTCCAGTAATGACCTATGGTGGTTCAGATGATGAACGTGCATTTGGCATTGTTGAGGCAACAAATGGTAACGGGTATGTGTTAGTTGGCTGGACAAGAAGCTTTGGGGTTGGTACGCCAAATTTCTCAAATGTTTTAATTGTGAAGACTGATTCTTTCGCAGTCCCTGAAGGAGGGTTAATGTCTTTGGGTGTTTTTGATGACGAGGCCTACTCATTGACACAAACCTGGCCTGATGGTGGATATGCAGTCACTGGATGGACAAAAAGTTATGGTTATTTTCCAGGTGATTCTTCAGATATCTTTGTAACGAAAATAGATCCTGATGGTAATGTGCAATGGAGCAATGTTTATGGAACACCATTCTGTGAGGAGGCATATTCGATAATTCAAACAATGGATGGTGGATATGCAGTCACTGGATGGACAAACATGCCAACGGTGGCACAAGCGAATCCTCCAAATATTTTCCTTTTCAAGCTCGATTCAATAGGAACTCCTATGTGGACTGGCATCTATTGGTTTCCCATTGATTTAGAAGATGAAGGTTATTCAATATGTGAAGTACCAGGTATGGAGGTGACAGACAGATATCTGATAGCAGGAAGGGCAAAGGTCTTCGACCCAGCCAATTTCGATGCATTTGTCATGCAGATCGCCCCAGGTGGCATGCCCATATTCCCTGCAAGTGTTATTCCAGGAGAAGCTACTGATGAGGCATATTCAGTACTCTGGAGTGGAGAGGGTTTTATAGCTGCTGGCTGGAGTAATAGTTTTAGTGTTGATGGTGATGAAGATATCATAGTATGGGCAGCTGATACTGCTGGTATGCCTTTTATGGCACGCGTTTTTGGTTGGAAAGATGATGAGAGGGTAATGGATGACCGGTCTTTGACTGGTATTATTGGAAACTGGACAGTTTCAGGGTGGACAAATAGTGTAGATCCAGGTATTCCTAACTCAAACTTCTTAACTATACATTATGACACCAGTGGCTTTTGTGGAAGGGTACATCCCAGTTCTCCAGGCGAAAACGATGAACAGGCTTATCCGATGGTTAGAACATCCAAGGGATATACAATAGCTGGTTTTACCAATAGTAGTTGGAGTTTAGGTGGTGATGATTTTCACCTCTTAACGTTAGACCATGGTTTGAATAGACCTGTATGTGTCATCGATACACTACCACCATTTGATAGCATCCCTGTAATAGTGGAAGAGGTTATTGGTGAACTTCAGTATATGGAACCACTTGAACCTTTTCTATTGGAGGACATTGATGTTATGTATGCTGAGATCTGTACAATCCCTCAAGGAGTTACAGAATTACCTGAGGAATCATCATTGGGTGTGTTAGATCTCTATGCATCATTTGAACATGTGACACTAAAGATCAGTAAATCAGGCAGACTAAATTTGAATCTCTATGATGTTGCTGGCAGACATATAGGTTCTCTTGCTCAAGGTATATTTGAAAAAGGTACCTACTTATTTGCGTTACCCAGGAATATGAGTATGGGTGTTTACTTTGTTAGGGCTGATTTTGAAGGTGTAGAGAAGTCGGCTAAATTGATTAAGGTTCGATAAAAAGACCTCATTAAGGGGTCAGGTCTTCACATTTCACATTGGTAGCAGGCAAGGCATCTTGCCCTCCAAGATTTGTGAGCCCCATTAGAAGCCTACACAAACCCCTGCAATTTGACAAAAATGTTTTTTTGAGTTTCTAACGGGGCTCACCTGCTGTAGAAATTATAAGGGAGTAAAATGAAGTGTGAAATGTGAAGACCTGACCCCGCCTTTCTTTTTCCAAAATAATAAATTTATACTTGAAAATCTATTACTTTTATAGTATAGTATAGTAGCTCATTATATTTTTTTTAGTTGCAATAATCGTTTTTTTCTTCACAGACATTTTAAGAAAATGAATGACATTAAATTAGAATAACATGAAAGAAAATCAGACAAGGGGAGGTTGGATGTTGCGTGGTCTTTTATCTGGATTGCTTTTAGCGACTTTATTCAGCCAGGCGAGTGCAAAACTGAATATTTCTTTTGGAGCACAGTACTCATCATTTCTTTTGTATCAGGATGAGGAAGATTCAAGGAATACTTGGGGTATGGGTGGAGAAATTGAAATATCGAATTATATCCCAACTCTTGGTTTGAAACTTCGTGGTAGTAAGATAAGTTATGATATCTCGGGTGAGGAAGGGAATTATGTTTATGAATATATTCCACTGACACTCTGTACCAGTTTTGACATTTTACCCTTTCTGAATATTGAGTGGTTCGATCTATCAATGGAAACAGGGTTCGGGCTCTTTCTCTGGAAAGGGCTTGAAAATGGCGAGTTGATCGTTTTGGATGCAGGCAAGAAAATGGATGAGACAGATTTTGGTTTTGTTGGGGGATTGACTGTTCAATTTAAACCAGTCCGCTATCTTGGAATAGAGTTTTCGATACGCTACAATTATATTGCAAGTTCAGACATAAACAAATATGGCTTTTATGATAAAGATGAGAAGTTGTGGGAGAATGGAATTGGGATAAAATTTACAATTCCTTAGAGTGATGAATAATAAAATAAGTGTTTATCTGTTTAACTCATTAAGTTATGAATGAGCTATATATTCACAGTGCTGTTATTGCGAGCCCCGATAAATAGAAATTTAAAAGATGGAATTCAGCAATCTATTAGTGCTGTTATTTAACGGGACGAGCCTGCTGCATTCGGTTAAGCTTGATCTCAGATTGATTACACACCCCGTCATATACCATTCGGTATACGACACCCCTCTCAAGAGGGGAAGAGATTACTTCATTAGCGATTATGAAAGTGTATTCGCAATGACATTATTCTTTTTATAGAGGACGAACTAAATTATGTAGATAGGTATCAAAAAGTAATTAATTGATTTTTTGTTGGAGGTGAAATGCTCATATTTTTTGTTTTGCTTATAGGGATAACAGCTAGCGATACTGTTCATTTGACTCTTGACGAGGCAATTGGTTATGGATTAAAGAACAACCCGGAAATAGAACAGTTAATAATAAATTTAGAGAAGTCAGAAATAAAAGTTGGGAATGCAATTTCAGCATATTATCCATCATTGTCAATTAATGGATATTTTGCATATCTCAGTGACATTCCTGTTTTTGAGTTTGATGGTATGCCGGTTCCGATGGGGCAGAACAGGAACTACAGTGTTTCGTTATCACTCCAGCAGGTTATCTTTGCCTGGGGAAAGCTATATGACTATTACAAGATTACTGAAATACAATCAGAAATTGCCGAACTTACTCTGAAACGAAAACAGCAAGAAGTCAGATATGCAATAACAGATGCGTTCTATGGACTCTTAATTCTGGAGGAGTTGGTTAAACTTACCAGCGAAAGCCTGAGCCAGTTGGGAAGGCACGAAAAGGCAGTGGAAAAACGATACAGAGCAGGACTCGTTCCGCATTTTGAGCTCCTGCGCTCTAAGGTTCAGGTGGCAAATCTGAAACAACAGGTAATTGAAACAGAAAACGGGTTAAAGCTGGCAAAAGAAGGTTTCAAGATGCTCTTGGGGATGGAACTTGGTGCTGAGATTGAGATATTCAGTGACTTAACAGTCATTGACGAGGTTTATACTGTTAATGAATTGATTGATGAGGCACTTGAGAATAGATTCGAGATAAAAAATATTAGAAACTTTGAGCGAATTGCAGATAGGGCTCGCAGTATTGCAAGGAAGGTAACACTTCCAACAATTGTTGCAGGTGCAACTTACGAACGAAAGAAACCGTTTAGTTTTGGCGGAGATGACTGGGGTTCGAATCTAACATTTAATATAGGTTTCCAGTTTCCAGTCTTCTCGGGATTCAAGATAAGATATCAATATGAAGAAGCGCTGTTAGTACTGAAGGAAGCAGAATTGGCGAAAAAAAATCTTGAGAAAGCTGTAACTGTTGAGGTAAAACAAGCATTTTTTAGTCTTCAGGCAGCAAAGGAGGGAATTGTAGCAGCACGAGAAAATGTAAATCAGGCTGAGAAGGCATTTGAAATCATTGAGACAAGGTACAGAAACGGTCTTGTAACTAATCTTGAATACCTTGATACTCAGCTTGCCCAGATGCAGGCGAAAACAAACTATCTTTCATCATTGAAGAACTGTCATTCGTCCCGAGCTGCTTTATACAAGGCGATTGGTAAGGAGGAATAAATGCGGAAGGTTTTAGTTATTGTTGTAGTAATAATTGTATTGATTATTCTTGTGTTTCTGAGAATGCAATGTTCGAAAAGGGGGCGGAAAGAAGAGACTAAAGAGCATCCTGTTCCGGTTGAAGTGATGGTAGTACAGAAAGGAAACGTTTCAAGCTCAAACGACGTGTTGGGTACAATAGTGGCAAAAAGAACAGCAGATGCTTTTCCAGAGACAAGGGGGCGTGTTACAAGGATAATGGTGAAGGAGGGTTCATCTGTATATAAAAACAGTAAGATAATGGCGATTAGAAACGAGGCAATAGGTTTTGAATATGAAGAGGGATTTATTAGATCTCCTATTAGAGGTAACATTTCAAAGGTGATGGTTGATGTTGGGTCGATGGTTAACCCACAAGACCCAGTAGCTACAATTGTTGATTATTCATCGGTAAAGGTATCGTTTAATATTGCAGAAACCGATATTGATTATATCAATAAGAGCAGTAACGTTTTTGTTAATAGCGATGCTATTTCAGGAGAAAGCTTTACAGCGAAAGTCTCAGAAATCAGTCCCGTAATTGATGAGATGACTCGAACAGTGAGCGTCAAGGCAACAATTAACAATCCTGAGAGAAAACTGAAGCCTGGGATGACTGCCTGGGTGACAATTAAACTCGGTGAAAAAACTGATGTTCTCATGATCCCAAAAGATGCATACCTGGAAGGATTTATCTTTGTAGTGAGTGATAGCACCGCAGAACGGAGAGAAGTTACTGTTGGTATTATGGGTGATATAAACATTGAGGTCATTGATGGCTTAGAGGAGGGCGAAAGGATTGTAATTATAGGTCAAGAACGGCTGTCAGGCGGTGAAAAAGTGAATCCAATCGAAGCGGAGAAGTAATTAAACAAAAGAAATTATGATTGGAGTTTAATATGAGAATAACAGAGATATCGATTAAAAGACCGCTGGCTGTTTCTATGTTCTTCTTAGCACTTATCATCTTTGGATTTATTTCTCTTACAAAATTACCGATTGATATGTTTCCAGACATGACCTTTCCCATGATGATGGTTATGACAAGTTATCCTGGTGCCGGACCCGAAGAGATTGAGACGGAGATAACTGAAGGTATTGAGAGGGTTTTAGGAACTATAAACAATTTAGATAAAATAACATCGACTACATCAGAGAATTCCTCGATGATAATGCTCCAGTTTAAATGGGGAACCAACCTCGATGCGGCAGCCAATGATGTCAGGGATAAACTGGGAATTGCAATCCCCTATTTACCAGATGATGCTGAGGATCCGTTAATCTTCAAATTTGACATTTCCCAGCAGCCAGTCATTATGTATAATATTTTGGGGGAAATCGATCCAATCGAATTGTATGAGATTGCGGATGAAATTGCTGATAAGATACAACGGGTAGGAGGTGTTGCCGCTTCATTTAACATGGGTGAGGAGGTAAAGGAGATTCAGATAAGGCTTGACCCACTGAGGTTGAAAGGAACAGGTATTACCTCTGAACAGGTTTTAGCAGTTTTAAGGATGCAGAATGTGAACTACCCATTAGGGAATGTAGAAGATGGTCAGAAGGTTTACATTCTTCGTACAGTGGGACAGTACAGGGATATTGATGATATTTGTAAAACTGTTGTCGGGAATAACAACGGAATACCAATTCTTTTATCTCATATAGCGGATGTCAGTTCGCAGTCTGCAGAACAAACATCTATTTCACGAACCAATGGTTTTCGTTCGATATGGGGGTTCGTGCAGAAAAGAACAGATGCCAATACAGTTGTTGTTTGTAATAATGCGATTAAACGACTTGATGAAATAGAAAAAGAACTACCACCTGGTGTCAAGATCGATATTGTATTTAATCAAGCTGATTTTATTACAAATTCCATAAGAAGTACTGCAAACACCCTCATAATTGGAGCAATACTTGCTATTGTTATTCTCTTTCTCTTCATAGGGAATTTCCGTTCGACCCTATTTGTGGCAGTAGCGATTCCCATAACTGTGTTTTTTGCTATGTTTTTTATGTATGTTTCAAAGATGAGCCTGAACATTATCTCACTTGGGGGGTTAACAGTCGCAATTGGAATGGTACTTGATTCGGCAATTGTTGTTTTTGAAGCAATATACAGACAGAGAGAGAAGGGAAAGGGGGCTGCAAAAGCAGCGAGTGTGGGAACACAAGAGGTTGGAACAGCAATAACAGCATCAACACTGACTACTGTTGCAGTCTTTCTACCACTTCTTCTGGTCAGTGGTTTTGTCTCATTTTTCTTTAAGGAACTTGCACTTACCGTAACATTTGCACTTATTTCTTCTCTCATAGTAGCGCTAACGATTGTTCCTATGCTTACATCAAGGTTTTTGAAAATAAAGAAGCAAGAAGAAGGTGGTGGAATTGCTCAGCGTTTCAGTGGATTTTACTCAAAAATAGAAGAACAGTACACGAAAATAGTAGCATGGGCATTGCAACACAGAAAGACCGTTATTTTCACTACGCTTGGAGTGTTTATCATTACTCTTTTTCTTGTACCTTTCATTGGAACAGAGATGAGCCCTGAAACTGATGAAGGAGAAATCATAATAAAGGCGGAAATGCCAGTAGGTACAAATTTGGAAACTACTAATAAGGCAATAGTCCAATTGGAAGAGATAATACTGAAGGAGGTTCCTGAAGCAGATATCATAGCAACCTCAATCGGCTCTGGTAAAGGTATTATGTCAATGTTTATGGGAACAAGTGGTCCTCATTCTGCTCAGATTTACTTAGAACTTACTGCCCGCGAAAAGCGCAAACGTTCTGATAAGGATATTATGCGTGACCTTCGACCGAAGGTTGGAGATATACCAGGGCTAAAGGTTTTCTTCAGCGGAGGTGGAATGGAGGAGTTCTTTGGTGGGGATCCGATAGTTGTTAAAATAATTGGATATGATATCGAGAAGGCGCGGGCTTTGTCAGAGGATTTGATGAAAAGACTTAAAGATGTCAAGGGGTTAGTTGATCTTCAATCGACTCTTGGAGAGGGTAAACCCGAATACAGGTTGGAAATCGATCGTGAAAAAGCTGCTCAGTTTGGTCTAACTCCTTTCCAGATTGGTTCAGTTTTACGCTCGAGAATTGAAGGTGTGATAGCAACCCAGTTTCGTGAAGAAGGCAATGAGTATGATGTACGAATAATGACTGATAAGAAATACCGTAATAATCTTCACAAAATAAGGTCAATGACCATCACAACACCTTTTGGTGACATTCCCCTTCGAAATTTTGTCAAAGATACTATTGCAATAGGTCCAGTTGTTATTGAACACGAAGACAATTTTCGAATTGTATCGATTAGCGGAAACATTGAGGGAAGAGACCAGGGAAGTGTTGCCAGAGATGTTCAGAAGGTCCTGGACGAAACTGAAACACCTGTTGACTTCGAACTCGAATTAAGCGGTGGTTTTGAGGAGATGCAGCAATCTTTCAGGGATTTGGGTTTCGTTATTTTGATTGCTTTTGTGCTGGTCTATATGATTATGGTTGGACAGTTCGAATCATTTAAGGAACCGTTTATTATTATGTTTACTGTTCCTCTTGCATTAATTGGTGTTTTGTGGGTTCTTTTCTTTACAGGTACAACTATAAACATGCAGAGTCTAATGGGGGTGTTACTTCTCGGTGGTATTGTGGTAAACAATGCAATTGTGTATATAACCTACACAAATCAATTGCGCCGGGAAGGCGGATTACCACTTCTTGAAGCGGTTATTGAGGCTGGGAGAGTAAGACTGAGACCAATTCTGATGACTGCACTGACTACAAGTTTTGGTCTTGTTCCAATGGCTCTTGCAATCGGCTCGGGTAATGAATTGAGAGCACCAATGGCACGTGCTGTCATCGGTGGACTCATGGTTGCAACGTTTCTTACCCTTGTTTTTATCCCGACACTATACGTAATAATTGAACAAAGAGGAGAAAAAAGACGAGTAATTGAATCCCAAACTGGAGAGAGTAGGGAATAGAAATTTTAAGTTTGAGCTTAAAGGGATTCAAGATAGACGATGTATGATGTATTGTAAAATTCGAAAGTAGGGGTAGACCTATGTGTCTACCCTTTCTTGGTGTGCAGGGGTAGACCAATGCCTGCCCCGCCTGCCACGTATAATAAGTCTGTTTATTATATCGTGGTGGGAGCTTGCTCATATGGGGTCTGCCTTTTTTATTTTTTGGAATTAACATATAGTTTGGTTATTGTAGCCATATGCTTTGCTTGTAAACGAAATTTTTCTTTAACAAGGTTGATTGTTTATGGTATTTGTTTCTTGTTTTCTTTGGAGATAGTTAATTACTTCAGTAGAGATTCTACCCTATTTAAGCAAACATCATCCAGTATGTGAAATTGATTGAAAGGAGGAGAGAAGTGAAGAAACAATTGCTCGTTTTGGGAATGGTTTGTGGTTGGATACTCGTCCTCGTACCCAGCGCTTTTGCTGGTGCTTATGAATGGGGTGGGCTCGGACCGAGGGCTTGTGGAATGGGTGGAGCATTTATTGGAGTTGCTGATGATTGGACAGCAGCCTATTGGAATCCTGCAGGATTGACTCAGACAGAGGGAATAGGGATTGGAATAGAGTTGTTACAGCCCAACTATCGTGCAAGAGATGGAAACTCAATCGCAAATCTTGATCCTCTTGAAATGAGTGAGGATCAAGGAGACATTTTTGTACGTAGTTACCCACTTGAACCCACGAGTTTTGAGAAAACTGAAGTCAGCGAAAATTTTTTTCAACCCTGTTTAGGAGGTTTTTTTGATCTAAAGGGAATCAAGATTGGTGCTGGGTTTTATATTCCAGTAGGTAACTGGTTTGACTGGGAAGATACAATTACTGACCAGACAAATGCTGAAATAAAAGGATCAAACTTCAGGAGCATTTGGTTTATGGTCGCTAATCTTACTATAGCAAAGGAGATAGTATCTGACCTCTCAATAGGAGCTGGACTGAATTTATTATATGTTAAAAACAAATATGAAGCCAAAAAATCCTATGCTGGTTCCACTAATCCATACTTCATCGACTACGACTTCAAATATCTAATTGAAGGGAAAGGCACTGGTTTTGAAGGAATATTCGGAATTATGTATAAACCCCTATCTAAAGTAAGTGTGGGTGCGGTTTATCGCACTGGAAGTGCGATAAGTTTAGATGGCTCTGGAGAGTATAGTAATACATTGGCACCACCAGACGAGTCAAGTGATTTTACACAGAAATTTTATCATCCTGCAACTTACGGTGTAGGGTTGTCTATTAGACCGAGTGGCAGATTCCTTCTTGCACTTGATTGGCAAGGAACTGATTGGTCTTCATGGAAAACTGATATCGATTTCAAGGAAGAGGGAGTTGGTCTTTTTGATAAGAATAAAGATTGGGGTTGGAATGCCAGTAACCGATATCGTTTTGGCGGTGAGTATAAATTCAAAAAAAGTTTGGCTTTAAGATCAGGTTTCTACTATGACGAGTCTCCTGTTCCTGATAAGTATGTAAGTTTTACGAATATTGCAGATGTGAATAGGAAGGCCATAACTCTTGGTGCTGGTTATGAATGGAAACAGTTACGAATTGACTTCCTTTACGAATGTCAATGGGGGAGTCGTGAAGTTAATGATATAAATTATAGTCAAAAAATTAGGGCATTTACCGTTGCACTTTCCCATTAAAATCAGGTTAGTACCGGCTCAGGTTTAGGTATTGGGGTCAGACCCCTTTCGTTCACGTAGGTCTGATAACCTTTTCACCCTCACCTTAGTCCTCTCCCATCATATGTAAGTAAGGAACAAATACTCACCCTCATCTTAATCTTCTCCCTTCAAGGGAGAAGAAAATTTAGGAAGGTAATCTTTTTCATAGGAGAGGAAATTAAAATGTATGCGAGGCAAGCCCCGTTAGAGATAAAAATAATTAACGGAATTGCATGTTCAAGCATTTTCTATCCCATACGACAAGCCTACGGGATAAATCTCTAACGGGGCAAGATGCTTCACCTGTTTCAAATATTCGCAAGTAAGAGTTAAAGAGTTATCTTACTACAATTTTACCACTTATGTTTATTTTGCTGCTCTTGAGACGGTAAAAGTAGATGCCAGCACCTACAATTACTCCCCCAGAGTTTCTGCGGTTCCACCAGATAGATTCTTGGTTTCCAGATGATACGCCATTTAGTGTTCTAATCAGACGACCTGATACGTCAAAAATGTCAATTCTGTAGCCTATACCTCTCGGCATCTGAAATTTGAAATTTATACCTTTGGAACATGGATCGGGTAATGCCGTAACAGTCTGAAGAGAGACTTTCTCGGTATGTTCTTTTTCTACACCAAGGTCAGAAACCTTGATAATACCCCCCTGCCAGATTCGGATTGTTGAGTCAACCTGCATAGTTGTATCTTGTATCCACGTGACAATCTCGCACTTGTTTGCGTTCCAGCCACTATCAATAGTGTAAGGTTGATAAACTGTTATAGAATCTCCCGGAGGGACACTTACTGGTACTCCATTATAATCTGGTAGATAATCCCGAGCCACATGATTATGCCACGTATCACCATTTGGAGAGGGAAAGTATAAACTGTCTTCAGTGATAACAAAGTATACTCGTCCATTAAGCGTTGCTGAAGAGTCGTTACGGAACTGTGCATAGATAAGATCACGTCCAAGCGATTTTGACTGATATCCCCACATAGTTATTGTCACAGGAGATGGCTGATTCATACGGTCAACTATTTTCATTTGCCAATCCGGATAAGCATATCCTGCATCTTTTGAACCATCTAACCAGAGCCAACCTAACCAGTATGCAGTGCTGCCCGCTGTTGGTGGATAGAAATATAATCTCCCCCAGGTTTCTTCGCAATAGAGAGGGAAACTGGAGCTAAGATGCATTTCAACTGCTGCGACTCTTCCAGGATAGTCTACTGCAATTTGAGCCAGTGTACCACTGGCTTCATTACAGAATTCTCAGCTTTCTGCGTATGTTTCTTCGCAGACTACGACTCGTTCAGCAGCATAAGCCGTACTGATGAGAAATAAACCAAGAAAAACTGACAGGGTAATTTTACTTAACCGATCCATAAATCCTCCTTGTTTTCTTTAATTACTACCAAATTACTATGTTATATAATATACAAAAAAACTATATTTGTCAAGGTTTTTGCTGATTTTTTCCGTAACTGCGTGGTTTTTATTTGACAAAATAGACGAAGTATGATAGCCTTTATTTTATGAG
>SDBS01004132.1_pt1 | contig 14231 bp, 22 predicted proteins | sample 2277091 | NCBI WGS metagenome assembly SDBS01 (sample SAMN10404972, study PRJNA504765) | marine sediment metagenome | isolation source: marine sediment core GS10_PC15, 163 cmbsf | place: Arctic Ocean: Southern Knipovich Ridge | collected 2010
ATATTGGACTGAACGTATTAATCTTGTCAATTACCGCGATCTTCATTGAACCTCTTCTTGAATAGTTTATACCAGTAGTTATAATCAGCTTTAGCCTTGCCTCTAAGGTCGAATAGCAAAGGCAGATTGTTCAAATACTCATCCATGAACTCCTCTGAACCATTCACCTTATACTTAGAATTGCTAATCCAATCTTCTCCGTATGGATATACATAAACCTTAATCCCATACATATCATAAACCTTGTTCTCCCACTGACAATTCTCTCTGAACGGTTTCATCACCTTGAAGTAACTATCCTGACTACCCCACCACACTCTCTCATCCTGACGCATCTCATTATAGTGATCTAATCTACGCCTGAAGAAGTCATTAGCTTTGACTGGCCTCGCATCATTAACCACAACAAGAGAATCGTTTACCTTACCCCGATTCATCCTGACACCGATAGCTACATCAAAATCGATTCCATTAAAGACACTGCTCAAGTCACCACAGACGATATGATCGCAACCGGTGAGTATCATCTTACCTTCACCGATTCTCTCACTTACAACCTTAGTCTGCACATGGACGAAAGATTCCATGACCGTCATGCCGTCCGTATCCATTCTGAATATATCGTGACCATGAACATTCGTCTTATTATCAGTTAAGACAGTAAAGTTAATATCGTCATTATGCCATTTCAGGCTCTCACCAAGGCAATCGAGCATCTTACTATAATCATACTTAGCGGCGTTCTTCGCTACCTCATTACCCTCAGTCTCTAATGAAGGTTCGATATAGACCGAACACATAGTTATCATGATGGCCTCGCATAGTTCTCAAGTAGATCACGCTTACTCGTAAAGAACTTCCCATCGGGGCCGAAGCAGAACTTGATCTCATTAAGACACTTATCCTTACCCATCACCGTCAGAGCGTGACTCACATCGAGTAACTGCTCCTTTTCAAATTCTAATGGATAGATAGGATAATCTCGCAATTCCTCAAGTTTATCCTTGAACATCGTCTCTGACTGACCAACATGTCTCGTAGCCAGAACTCTAAAGTAGTTATTATCAATGAGTTCGCCCACTTTGCTATTACTAAGATTGGACATGAGGGTGATGCTATATCCTCTCGCTAAGAATGAATTAACTATATCACTAAAATCGGGATGAACTGTAGGTTCTCCGCCTGTAATGTAGAGGTGCATAATCGGAATCTGAAAACTCTCAATAGTCTTTATCCATCCTACCAAATCCATCTCATCAGAACATGGGGTAATTCCGTTCAAATACTTATTCGTGCAGTAATTGCAATCAAGGTTACAACCGAATGTAAGATAGCAATTAACACGAAACCCAACTCTGCCATCATCACGTTCGTAGAACTTGGTGTTCCTTTGGTTCATCTTAGAAATTAACTGCCTGTTTATATTCCACTTCATAGCCAAGGGCCTCAAGCATCATATTCTTACAAGTTTCATGAGAATAGTTCCCGACCTTCTTCTGTGCTCGCTTCACCGTGTAATCACAGTATTCGTGATCCTGCATTAATGTCATTATCAAGTCGTGAATTGCACGAGGTTCAGCGAATGTTTCGCAGGTGTCAGGAAACATAATTCTCATAGCCTCTACACTGGGGCCACCAACAACGGGAACACCCAATATAGCACATTCAACTACACTCCGACCATAACTTCTCGTAAGAGCAGTCTCTATCGCAATGTCACAAGACGCAAGTAAACCGAAGTATTTCTCGATAGGTAAACTCTCATTGATAAGATCGTAATAGAATCCGATTCCCTTGGCATCGATCTGAGTATAGCCGAATAAGATCGATACACAATCTATATCATGAAAAGCGAAATATGGTAGGGTGAAGTTCTGGTCATAGCGATGTCCAAGAACGGCAATCATCGGTTTCTTATTCCGCCGTTCCTTGGCATAACCTTGAATCTGTTCAATATTCGTTGGATGTGGTATTACGGGGACTGGACGCTTCAGGTAATGACTGATGATATCAGCCATAGTAGACTCAACCGAGAAGATCAAGTCAGCCTTGTCCAATTCTCGTAATAAGACGGTAATGTGCTCGTAACCGTTCTGCCACATCTCAATCGAATAATCAATATTAACAACAAGTTTAGTATGCTTTGGCTTACACTCGGCGATCTGTCTGATATACGGGATATTAGCCCGGGGAACATTGACGTGAACAATGTCGTATTCCTCCATATCAGCTTCACAACGCGGGATAAGTAAATCCTTCTCGGTTCCGCCAAAAGCACCAAGCCATTGCCACAAACCGGATGGAAGAGTCTGCTTCAACCCCCCAGGGAAGAAGAGTTCCTTCCACCGCTTTGATGTCACTAAACAATATCGCATTTATGTGCCAACAACCATTAACTTAGCTGTCACAGCAGTAGCTCCATTCCATGTAATCTGAGCAGAACTACCATCACTGGCAATCTTGATCCAAGCAGGATCAGCACCCTGCGCAGATGAACTTGTGCCGGATGCAGGGATCAGAGATCCAAAGACTGCCTCGATGTTTTCGATATACTCAAGTTGCGTGGCACTTCCCCCGTTTGAAATGCCTTGCACTTCAGCAACGCCAGAAGACACAACAGCCTGGACAGATTCAAATATAACTGTCGAGTTGCTGATATGATCTGGATTGCCTGCTATTGCTTTTCCCATTATATCATACCTCCATTATCCTGGTAATTTATCATCAATAGTGGCGTAGGCAACATTGCCCTGACCTTGATCATAAGTAAAGTTATTAATTGCATGGCTACCAGCTGTATTCTCAGTTATACTAAGATTGTCAGTAGAACCACCGATGTAATTATTAACAACCATCGCACTGATAGTTGCGGGTGGAACTACTATACCTGCCACTACTGGATCACCGCCACTAATACCACATCCAAGGATATTGCTATAAATCATAACGCCATCAGAATCGGCAGTAGTAGTGTTGTCAAGAATCAATATCCCATTAGCTGCCGCTTCAGCAGTAGCCAGGATTCTGGCAATCATGTTGTTACGTATGATACCACGATTAAAACAACCTGTAATTGCTGCTGTGTTCTGATCGGTAAAGTAGCAATTCTCAATAACCCAATATCCGCAAGTTGCAGCATTGGTGGCGATTATGCCACCGTCAGTTGTTCCACCACCAGCAATAAATCTACAATCATGAATCCATACTCCGTCACAACCACCAGCAGTAGCTATTCCCTCATTTGCTGCTGTGGTAGTATCGAAGGTGATACCAGCAATTTCGCAACGATCAGCAGCGGAACCAAGATTAATGATTCCAGCAGTTGCAGCCGCACCAGGATTGATAATGACTGACTGCCCATGACTCGCGTTAATACCGATTAAGTGAACATTTGACTTGTTGATATAAATATAAGCCTCAGCCAAACTTGTGCTTACAGTATCGGCAGTATAATCTACGCCATCTTGAGGAAGCAGGAAAATGTAATCATCCGATTCACCGGAGCATTTATCAACAGCTTTCTGAACAGTCTTGAAAGCATATTTAATATCAGTTCCAGAATATGAATCTTTTCCAAATTCCTGATCAACAAAATAGTGATTGCCACGAGTGAACGCCGCAAATGGCGCAGCAGCCGCAATAAGGTTGCCTAACCTATACTTAGCAGCGGTAGGATTCATTGCATTTATTTCATTAATCATAACAAATCCTCCTATACTTGTGCTGTGAACCAACTATGGGCGTTCCGGTGTTTCTGATCCGGCCCAATGTCGGCAAACAGTTCATTTTTCACTCCATCAACATCATCAGCCTGAATATTGGTATGAACATGGATGTCACGCGAACTTGACTTACAGATCGCACATTTACCCATATGACGATACCATGAATATTCCTCATCAATTACAACGAGGTCATTCGTATATTCGTTATACCACTCCGGCTCGACAACAAAATTGACCATGCCATGAGTAGACTGATAAGATGCTACCTTCTGACCAAACTTATCCACAGTCCACTGCATCCGAACATACGGACGCATCACGTTCTCAAACCGTGTGATAAATCCAGGGCCGGAATATCCAGTCTTGACGTTACCGCCATACTGAAACGCTTTCTCCATGAAATTGTTAAAGTCATCAACGCTCCAACCCGTTCCAGCATTGGTCATGCGTTGAGTTCCATCACCGCTAACAAGGTCTTTGCTCGAATCATAAACGGCAATACGAGTGCCGGCAGCAGACGTATCAGCGATATACTCGAACCAACCGCCACGATGACGTTTAGGTTTACCGGAAACTCTGCGGATGTTACGATGCCCGTGCCACCATGAACGCTCAAGATTACGCATGAAAGTCTTACGTTTCAAACGAGCTTCACGTTGCTCATCGGGGCCAGCGTAAAACTCAGTAGCAATGTTACTACCGGTGTTCTCCCAGGGCAACCTGTTTATCTCAGTATAGTTAAAGTCCTCAGTCAATGCACCGGAAAGTGCAGTGGGAGAACTCGAACCTTCGTGAGTAGGCGGGCCGATAAGAGATACCTTGATAGTATTCGCAGCAAGGGCATTTGCACATCCATAAGACTGTGCACCTGATCCACCGAAACGAGTTACTCTCGCAGCATTGGTTCCGATTGTTTCTTCAATGATTATATCCTCGCCAGCAGCGGTTACAGTTCCAGCCGCAGCAGACTGATTAGGATCACCAGCAGGGATGTGAAGTGCATCACCAGCTTTAAGAAAATCCTGTAAGGATGTGATAAATATGTAGGTCGTATCGGTAGCAAGTGTAGTACTTGTACCAGCTACAACCGCACCAGTGAGTTCGAATTCGAACTTTTCATAGTCGTCTTCGAACACAAAAAACTTCGGGTCAGTTGTAACACGTTTATTACCACTACGTAATACCTTTGTAAGCATGGGAGCATGATTAACCTCCTTAAAAACAATCAGATCGGATCGATCAAACTTTCTCCGAGTCTGTAGAGGTATGGTTCCCGCCGTATTTGTAGTGGCTCTTGAACCTAAAGCCATGATAATTCCTCCGTTTAATAGTCACCAAATACATCATTCAATTCCTTAATCACAGGAGGTCGTTCACCTACTTCTTGAGTTTCTACACCAGTTACAGCGTTTACACCACTAACCTTAGTTTTGTTATCCCTAACCTTAGTCAGAACTTCGTCAGCCTTCTTATTCTTAATCTTAGACTTCGTTTGTTCCCGAATCATCTCAGCATGAATAAGCTTAGCAACAGCGAGAGGCGAAGTAAACTTATCAGCATACTTATCAAAGTCGTCTACATCCTGACCTTGATCAAGAATATACTTCTTCGCTTCTCTCTGACTTGCTTGCAAATTCACCTGAACAACTTTGTTGTCGGCAATGAGTCTCTGCTGATCTCCATACCAAGAACTATATTGAAGATAAGCCTGACCACTCTGTGAGTTCGGATCGAGTGCATCAGATGAATCGTAATCCACATCCTTCGGCATAAAATCCTGTGGCAACTTCTCAGAGGTTGAAACGGTTTTAGTCGTTAAATCCTGTGGGTTGCCACTATACCAAGACTGTAGATACTGCTGAAATTCAGGTTTACTAAGGTCGGTAAAGAGTGAGAGCATGTCGTTAACCGGAAGCCCTGTAGACGCTTCAATCGTATTGAGCATCTTAAGGGAATCGGCAGACTTAACGGATTCAGACTGAAAACCACGTCTCTTCTGTTCAGTCTCAGCAAGGAGTTGAATCAACGCCTCCTTCTCCATGTCCTGCCATTCAGGTTTAACTTCAACCTCAGTCGTTACCTCAGTTGTTTCAGTAGTTTCTGTAGTAGTAGTTTCCGCTGGTGTAGTTTCCTCCTGCGTAGCCTCAGTCTCGGTTGACGTATCAACTTCCTCAGACACTTCAGGCGTTTCGGTCGTAACCTCATCCTGCTCAACTTTATCTTCAACGACTTTCTCAGTAGCCGGTGTATTCTCCGGTATCGCAACCTCTATCTCTGACGTATCAGATTCAGGTTGGTCTAAATCACCAAAAGTAGCATCGACTTGCTCATCAGTCATTTTTTCTGCTTCTGCCATTATTTCTCCTTCTTAATTCTTCTTCTCATTTGTCCAGTTGCTCTATTATCTCTCCATCCTCTAATCCGTAACAAACGATCAACTACAGAAAAACGATAGAGATGAACCAGACCACAATCGCAACATGCAATCTTGAAATCTCGCTCTCTCCAATTAATATCCATAGCTTCACCTTGATTCACAACTGGATACTTTTGTCCAACCTTCCCAGGCTTTCTCGTTTTAACCATTGTTCTTAAATGGCGTATCAACCATTGGTTTTATTGGTTGTGGTGGTTGATTGAAATTCAAAATATTAATCCAAAGCTTACCTGTAAACAACATCTTAAATCTCTCCTTAAAATTTAACTTCCAACAATGAAATATTCTCCCACCTTGCTCACTGTCTTGATATGCTGGCAATGACAAATATGGTGGTTGATCTTTAGCGAAAACAATATTCTGTTCTTTAAACTCTATCGGTTTCATTTCTTCTTCTCCTTCTTAGTCCTTTCTTCTTTCTCCTTAGCTGCTTGTCTTGCCAAAGCTAAGACAACTTTCAAGTTTCCTCTTAACTGTTCTATCTTAATTCTCTCTTCTGCTTGTAATCTGTCAGTATCAACCTTGCCAATAGCTTCTTCTAATTGTTCAACATACTCAGTCATCTGCTGAATCTGCTGTTCAAGTTTAGGAACAAGATCGATTTCCTCCAATGCCTCTTTCTTCTCATCCTCGTCCATATTGTCAATCCCGCGAACAAAGAGCTTCATGAATGTGGGATGAATACCGGCAAGTTCTTTATAGGCAAGCTGGTCAGAGATACGCGAGGTGCTCATGTGACTCCCCACTGTCACGTGAACCTTCGCCTCAAGGTTGGTAATATCGTTAAGCATGTCCTCGGATTCGAGTTGAGACATATTAATCGAACCTTCTTCCAACTTCTCACCCTCGATATACTCGAACAGTTTACCGATAGTATAGAAATTCGGCATCCACTCAGCGAGAACGTTAAACACGCGGGTGAAGCAACCGGCAATGGAGATGAGAGGAAGTTGAACCACCATATCAGCCCATTGACCAATCCGCTCCGTAGCACGGTCTGTAACAGGAGCATTGGTAGGATCACCCATAGCTAAAGGATTAACCGTTGAGTGATCGATATGTCCAAGGTTGAGGGAGAGTAAATCCATGAAAATGCCTGAAGGTGCGAGTCCCGGGATAACTTGAACCGCATTACCAATAGGCACATTAGCGGGAACTTCAAACTCAGGCATATAACCTGGAATTGCCCAATTAGACTGAATTTCCGCCTTATGAGTCTTATTCCTAAACACAGATGACTTAGCGATAATGTGAGGCACTCCCATCGTTTGACCTATAAACAAGATCAGGCTATGCAAATGGTTAACGAGTTTCTGCTGCCCGATGTTGAAGTGAATATCTCCTACAGGAAATGGGTTACGAGTATCTTCACCTACGCAGAATCCATAAGGATGATTCGAGATAGGAAGGGTTTCAGTGTCAACATAAATTCCTTCAGAGATCGTAACCTCTTTACGGATTCTCGTTACACTGGTTTCCTCACGATCCCCTATTTTATAATCAGTAACTCCTTTAGTCGCCAAGAACTCATTCATATCAGTTCCAAATTCGATAATGAAGATATCGATACTGCCAGTTTCATTATTCTTCACCTTAACCAATTCTCTCGGAGCTTTGAACTTGGTAGTTTTCTCAAGGATCATTACCAGCAAAGTGTTCTCATCGATACCCCATATATCGCGGAGGTCACGACTAATAACATCCTGATTAGGGCCTAAGAGAACTTCCTCATCGTTAAACCACTCAGTCGCAGTTTGAGCATTCTTCTCAAGCACCTCCCTGGTTATTCCGCGCTTATCTCCATACTTCTCAAGAGCAGCATCGATAGAGATTGGTTTGGCGTAGAACATGTGAACTGCATCATCATACTGTAGCTTGCGCGCATAGTTGGGAATAAATAGAAAGTCAGGAGCGACCTCCTCGATCTTCAATTCACCTCTACCATAATCAGCCTCTAAGTCAGGAAAGATACCGAGGATACCAAGTCCACCATCAAAGTAATAATCAAGCATACGTTGAGACTGATGTAGCCCGCCTGATATTTCCCAGATATAATTTATAAGCCGTTGCATCTCAGTAGCCGCGCCAGTATGCTTACTCCGAACTCCGGTCAACTTGATAGTCGGACGCTTAGACATGATCATAGCTTTCTCATGTCTATAAGCAGGACGAAGGCGGTTAATCACATAATCAACCATCCCATTAGCTTTGAGGTTTTCACTCTCCTCCTTAGTCCACTGCTCACCCAACCGGAACGACTCGCTCTTTCTCCATCGCTTAATGAACTCCCTGCGATTGTTGGATTTAGCTATATCATCCCAAAGCTGGAAATTCTTCTTAGCTATTTCTGATTGAGCCTTAGTTGCCATATCAGTTCCAACTCATCGTTATAGGATTATAATTAAGCACAGATGCCATACTCTCTTCCTCGTAACCACTAATATTGTGCTCCTGAGATGGAGGCACAGCTATGTAACGCAACATCTCAAGCATATCTATATCATCATCGTATTCAACTTGTGGATAAATATCGATGTTATCAGCAAACCATGAAAGCGACTTAGGCAACCAAAGTGAATGAGAATTTATAACGGGTTGAAGTCGGTCAATGATCCTGTCTCGCTTAGACTGCAATCCGTAATGAGGAATACGCTGAATCCGATTTACTATACTTCTACTCTCTTCTCCAAACTCCTCAATGAACTCACCTCGTTTAAGCATATATTCATACATCGTGATAAAGTCCTCAGCCCTATTCTCTTCCATTCCAAGTATTCTTGACTGATAATGTAAAACCTGTCTCGTAGCCTCCGTCATCCGCTCAACCGGATTACTTCCCTTCCGTTTCCATATCTCAAGCACCATCAGGTTATTACGATAATCCGTAGCACCAGTTCCGATTACAGTGTAATCAGCAGTTCGCGCTTCGCTACTGGCAATATCCATAGCGGTGAAGGTATATACGGGAAGTCTATACACTCTCAATCCCTTCAGTTAATCCAGCGCACTGACCACTAAACGTCATCACCGGAACGCCACGATAAATATCGAAATAGGCATTGCCGCCATCGGCAACATTATCCCAATACTTAATCTTATTCTTATCGAACGGTTTATCTTCTTCAGACATCGGCACATTCATCTTCTCCTGCATCCACACTTTTTCCTTGCCATTGTCTTTATACTCCTTACGCTGATTATCGAGGAACTCAAGTGAAAACATCTCAGGCCAGAGGCTAACTCGATTACCATTAGCGTCTTGCTCAATCGCTTGCATAAACACAGTCGTAAATCGACTATCCTTACGTTTACGATTAACCAGACACTCATGATGGACAACCGTCCCGAGCAATCTAACTTTACCCTCAAATGTCTTAGTCTTACCGCCGACCTTGCGCTGATACTTAGTTGCTCTGGCAAATATGACTTCATTCTCAAGCCACGTATCCATTTTATCAAGCGTATGCTCGGTAAGGATGGTTCGGATTCCCTGCGGATCGTCAACTATGATCAGCGTAGGTCGGACATTGATCGCCTTGATACCACGAATCTGCGAACCAGCACCCTTCGCCGCTAAGTAAATCCCGTTACTCGTCTTAGCATATTTCTCATTCCACTTTCCAAATTCATCCTTAACCCGATTAGTCTTGAGTTCACCAAAGTAATGCTTGATAATATCATTCGTAACGAGTTCATACTTGACAGTCCGTAGATTCGATTCAGCTTCAGTAGCAGTCTCAGAACAGATAACGATATAACGCTCAAGATTAAAGCAGATGCTATAAAGTGGATAACCGCAATTAACTACGGTAGTCTTGCCAAATTCACGGGGAACAATAATATTCACAAACGGAACGGTAGAATGGATAGCCCGCTGAATCTTGTAATGAACAGCAGCAAGCGGTTGCCAGAAATGATGAGGGAGACAAATAGTATCAAAATATGCAGGATCTTGATACATCTTCACCATATCATCATGCTTCGTATGAGTTCTACTTGAGGTTAGAACGTCCATCAGTTCCCTTCTTTAAAATCGTGCCTTTAGAACTTGTTTCTAACCCATCAAAAACAAATCCAGGAATATCAGACTTGATTTCCTTCGCAGTTGACTTCGGTTTCGCTGCTCGACTACCTTTCTTTTTACTCTTCGCATTAGACTTCTTAACAACATCAGGTTCAGGCGGTGTGCCGTGGGTATCGTCATAAACTATCTTAAGCACAGTTTCACCGAGATAATGTTCGGGCAAAGCATAAACACGATGGTGTCCAAATGAAACAATCCAGTTACCATCGGGAACTCGCTCAACAACTTCACCTACCTTGCCAAGTAAATCATCAATCTCAAAACTCGTAGCCTTGAGAGCCATACCGCATAATTCAACTTTAATCATTAAATTTTCTCCTATAAGAAGATCGATTTTCTTCAATAACTTTTTTTATTACAGGCCAATTTTTCTCATCGTAGCCTGATTTATCCATGAGCCAACTATTTAACAATTTAATGATTAAATCAACTTTGATCATTAGCTTTCTCCAAGTGTGGCATCCAACTTTACAGCATCTGGAAGAGTGCAGTCACACATTACTTTTTACTCCTACGTTTACTTACTGCCTTAAGAATCTTACGTGATTTTTTCTTTGTTATCATCTTTACTTTATGAGTGTGAGGCATCTTTGACTATCTCCATCTTTACTTTCTTCAAACCGTCAACAGGTAAATCGTCCCCGTTCTCCCGATCCTTCTCAATCCAAAACGTCTTACCCTTGGACTTCCTGAGCATATCGAAATTGACGAAATCAACAAAACTCGTATGAGCATGAGGACAGTCCACGGAAGTATCCACATAGACATCAACCTTCTTTGTCCGACATGCCTCGAAGAAAGCCATTTCTTCGGAAGCGCGATCGTACGGAGGGTTGTGATGAAAAAATGGCGGTTCAAGAAGGTCAAATACAGACCGCTTGATCATCAAACAACCTGCACCGGTTACATCGCATTTGTAGAGCTGGTTAAGCTCAATGTCCATCATCGGGGCAAACCATGCTGCGCCGGTCTTGCCATGATGGGAAAACTTGCCTACAAGGGGAAAATCTGGTTCATCTCTCTTAACGTAAAAACCGCCTACAACAAGCTTGTCTCTGTCAAGTAAGCGGAGTATGGTGTGATCGGGATGGATCATGTCTGTATCAAGGAATAAGATTCTATCATCAGGATCACTGCATTGTGCCTTGAACGTTTCAACTGAATACTCACGGGCAGCGTCCCTTGGTTTATTTATAATATCAACATAGTCAAGTCGGTAACCTTTTCGTGCCAGTTCAAAGATATCCATAATGATGTTCCGGAATAAACCTCTAACGAACTCAGGATACGGGAAGCGATCCGATACAATAGCTATGAGGATTCGTTTCATTAGTACTCACTATTCTCTTTTGCGTATGACATATTATTTGTTCCTAAATTATAAATCGCCACTCATTAACTTATAAGTTAAACGTTCCTCACGTGGAGGATCATGCGATCTTACTTTAAAGTATTTACAATGTTTACGAAAACGAAACTCTTCCAATTGAGGATCAGAACTACAATCATTAGCTCTAATATCACCATCTTTATACTTATCATTAGCACAATGATTGTGGTCTACCTCTTCTCCAACATTTAACCAATCACACCACCCATAACACCAACCATCAAACTCGCCAGCCAACACCTTGCGGTTATCCTTGCACCTAACCGATGCCTTTTTAAGGTTGCTATCATAATATGATTTAGGAGCAGTCTCAGCATAATAAATCTTTCCGCCAATAGGATCGTCGTACCACGTATCGCCAGAATTTATTCCCATAATGTTTCTCCATACCTATAAATCTGATAATTCTTCATGCTACCAACTCAACTTCAAATTCATCATGCTCAATTCCTTCAACTTCTTTGTGATGGTCATTGCATAAGACGGTGACATCTTTATGAGGTTCTTCTCTCCACAGATTTTTGTAATTGAGGTGATGAACACAGAGATCAAATGTGATACCACACTCGGTGCATTTACGACCAAAGAAGTTAAGAGTCTCTTCACGCTTGCTTCTCCAATACTGGCTCTGAAGGTATACTGTCAGGTACCACTTCATCCACTGTTTTTGTCTTTTTGTTTTCATCATCTTTTTTAGATTGCATGTGTTGCCCTGGTGTAATCTCTCCTTCTTCAATTTCAACAAACTCCGCCTCTTCAGCGGAGGTAGGTTCAGTTAATTGTTTCACTCCCTTACCCCCTATAGCTATCATCGGAACAACTTGTTCCCTGAAGTCAGGGTGCAGTGCTAAGAGAAGCTTCGTTCCCTTCTCTACATTCTCATATTTCTCTTTAGGATTAACTATTCTATCTTTAATATTCTTAAGTAGTTGCGCTGGTGTAACGCCAGCCTCTTCAAAGTGTTTACTCAACTCAGCCATGTATAACCTCGTAAATCGTACTCGCTTACACATAAATCCAGCACGTTGTTCAATCTGTCTCTTCGGCATCTTGCCAAGCCAATGCGTATTTGAGTATGCAAACAGATAAGCCTTAACCGGATCACCGTATCGCGCAAAGTGCCACGCAGCCCTGCAAAGACCTGGACTGGTTTCTTTACCACGTTCACTGCCCAATCTTTTAAAGGCACGTCTGTGCTTAGATTCTTTAGACGTAAGTCCGTATTTATTATTCGGATTAAACGATCCATTCGGAGTCCTAACAATCGGAAACGAACCATGCACAACCTCGATTGTAGGGATAACATGACCTTCTTCAGTGAGAACATAGTCGCCTTTCTTAAGTTCATTAAGAACATAGGCTTCTTTCCAGTTTTGATGATAAGAGATACCGTTTTTATCAGCTTCGTCAACAGATTCGTAATAGGCGAATGTTTCTCGGTAGTAAATCCGCTTGCCATCTTCGTCAATTTTCCATCTGTTGATTGTGACTTCATACATTCTCTACCTTTCAACGGTTGGAAGAAAGATACTACGAATAAATCTAACTGTCAAGAAAATTATAATAAAAAAGATTTGCATATCTAAGAATTAAGATGTATATTAACACAACGCAACACCGTTTGTGCGTAAAATAGATCAAAAACCGCTGTTCAAGAAAGGAAAAAAGAAATGAAGAAGTATCGAAAGAAACCTGTGGTGATTAAAGCAAAACAATGGTTTAAAAATGGAGACCATCCAGAAGACGAATGTTACTACGTTGATGATAAATCAGACAATAGGTTTTTAAGTGAGGGTAAAGTAGTTAGATATTTTCGTCATCCCGATGTTTCTGGATTAACAAAATGTAGGCATTGTAGTGTAGCTATGGATATTCATGGATGGATTGACACACTTGAAGGTGGTCATAATGTTTGCCCGGGAGATTGGATTATCAAGGGAATTAAGGGCGAATTCTACCCATGTAAGCCAGACATCTTCGACTTAACTTACGAGGAGGTCAAATGAAAGATCTCCAAGTCAAAGATGTTCATGTTCGATTCAGGGATCAACCCAAACACTACAACCTGTATCGGAAATTCATTGCGCTATGCGAGAAGCACAACCGCTCTCAGTCCGTTACCCTGCGAATGCTGATGCAGCGGTTTATCGATGAGGAGGAGAAATGAAAAAGTGCAGTATCTGCCATAGAAAGTTTAAAAAATCAAAAATGTCCAAATTTGATTCGGTTGAAATGATCTCATATATCTGTTTATTTACACGAAGAACAAAGAAGATTTGGATCTGTAGCACCTGTGAACCTGTAGGTAAACATACGGAGAGAAGATGAGTAAAAATACCGTAAATTATTATAACTATTTTTATCCTCCTACCCCTCCTTCCAATCTAAGGGGTCATACCCTAACTTATGTGCTAAAAAGAATTCTTTTTTATTTAACTAAGTGAGGAGATACCATGTGATCTAAAGACACTTACGTGATTTACCTACTATTTCAACCCTATTATAGTCTTAAACTATTTATTCTACCTAAAATTAGAGTTGTTACTCTCAACTTGGAAACTAAGAGATATTACTATGTAATTAGCTTGTCTAACT
>SDBS01004133.1_pt1 | contig 14231 bp, 13 predicted proteins | sample 2277091 | NCBI WGS metagenome assembly SDBS01 (sample SAMN10404972, study PRJNA504765) | marine sediment metagenome | isolation source: marine sediment core GS10_PC15, 163 cmbsf | place: Arctic Ocean: Southern Knipovich Ridge | collected 2010
GATTATAATGAACAATATAGATGTCAAATGGAAAATATATTAAAAAATAATGATAAAAAATTGTGTTCTTTGGAAGAAGGTATAAATATTTTAAAAATAATTGGTAACTGTGAAGAATCAAATCGAAAAGGGAGAATGATATATGTTTAGGCTTAATAATAAAGTTGTAGTTTTAATTGGAGGGAACGGCTATTTAGGAAGGAATTTTTCAAAGGCAATTTTAGAATACGGTGGAATAGTGTATAGCTGTGATAAAGATAATACAGAATATAAAGATGTAAAAAAACTAAAAGAAAAATATCCCAATAGATTTTGTTTATATAAAGTTGATTGTACAAAAAAAGAAAATATACTTGCATTAAAGAATAAAATTTTTAATAAAGAAGGACATATTGATGTTTTAATTAATTCAGTGTCAATGAAAACAAAAGATTTCTATTTACCCTTCGAAGAAGTATCATTAGAAAGTTGGAATATCGGTTTATTAGGAAATCTAACTATACCCTTTTTAACCATTCAAAGTTTTATACCTGTTATGGTTAAACAACAAAAAGGGTCAATAATTAATATAGCATCACTTTATGGCATAGTTGGAAACGATCAAAGAATATATGAAGGTTGTAATTTACATGAAATTTATGTAAAAGGACATAAAAATATTAAAGAAGTATATTCTCACGGAGTTTATAATGCGGCAAAAGGAGGTTTAATAAATTTTACTCGATATCTTGCGGCATATTATGGAAAATATAACATCAGAGTAAATTGCATATCACCAGGAGGAATATATCAAAAAGATGAAAATAAAATATTTGTTGAAAAATATAGCAATAAAACTCCTCTTGGACGAAAAGCAAATCCAGATGAAATAAATGGTGCAGTTATATTTCTTGCTTCTGAGGCATCAAGCTATGTTACAGGTCATAATTTAGTTGTTGATGGTGGATATACTATATGGTAATTTTTACATAAATTTAGCAGAAATATTAATGAAATTTAATTAATTATATTTGAAAAATAGAAATTAATTTTAATAATTTAAAAAAATATTTTGCAAAAAAATTATATTTATTTAAGTTAGGTGAAGATTGAGCAAAAAAGTCATAAGAAACGTTTCTTTTTATACAATAGGGGCAATAATACCAAAGGTTATAGGTTTTTTTTTACTACCGATATTTACGAGATATCTATCACCAACCGAATATGGAATTATAAATTATACCAATTCCATAACAATATTTTTATTAGCATTTACAGTTTTATCATTAAATACATATCTATTAAGGCATCTTTTTGATTATGAAAAGGAAGAGGATAGAAAAAAGTTAATTGGAAATGTATTTTTATTTATAACCATAATAAATTTTATAATGTTAGGGGCAGAATTAGTATTATTTCCAAAAATAATTTTAGCATTCAATATTAAAGTTAAATTTCATCCATATTTTTTGCTTGCATTGATAAATAATTTTTTAAGTGTTTTTTCTGTTGTACCTTTAATAATTTATAGATATAAAGGCAAGGCAATTAATTTTGTTGTAATTAATGCTACCAAGTCGTTCATTCAAGTTATATTATCTTTAATTTTAGTAATACATTTTAATATGGGAGTTTTGGGTAGATATTATGGTTCTTTAATAGCTAATGTTATATTTTTGGTAATATATATATTAATAATATATAAAAATACTATTCTAAATTTAAATTTACCACAAATTAAAAGAGGATTAAAATTTTCATTGCCTCTGGTGCCGAGCACATTCTTACATATTATTGTTAATGTTGCAGATAGAATTATATTAGAAAGATATGTGCCATTAGCAGCTCTCGGAATATATTCAGTTTCTTATACTTTAGGAACTGTATTACAAATTTTTGCTTATAGTTCCTATTTAGCATTTGAACCAATTGTTTTTTCAAAAATAGGAAAAGTTGATTTTTCGAAAACTATAATTAAAATTAGAAAATATTATTTATATATAATATTTTGTTTATCTTTTTTATATGCTTTATTTTCCAAAGAAATATTATATATGATGGCTTCATCTAAATTTAGCTCGGGATATAAGGTTATTCCTATAATTATTTTCGCTACTATTTTTTTAAGCGAAAATTATTTATTTGGCACTATTTTAATTGGAAATAAAAAAACAAAGATATCACTTATTTTAAATCTTATTGGTGCTGTTATAAATGTTATTGTAAATCTATTATTAATACCTATTATAGGAATATATGGTGCTGCTGTTTCTACATTGACGAGTTATATGGTGATGTTTTGTTTGTTTTATTATTATTTAAATAGGCATATGGGAATGAAATTTTTAAAAATTAATAAAGATATTATATCTTTATTAGTAGGTGCTTTATTAGCTTATGTTTTTATATACACTTTCAATTACAATATAAATTTGCAATTTATTCTATTAAAATTTTTAGTCGCTTGTTTATATATTATTTTTATATCAAAATTGAATAAGATAAGATTACGTGATATTGTTTATTTGAGGAATTATTGGTAGAGAAAGAAGGTATAAATTCCATCGTAATTTAAATGTTTCATTCAAGAAAAGAAAGATAAATTAAGGAGAATATAAATGAGGAATTATTAAAAAAATAGTTTCTTATGCAAATTGCTTACAAGGGATATTTTAAGGATAATCCTTTCTAAATTAAGAAATAAATAACTAAGAATAAGAAATAAAAGAGTGAATCTAAAAAAGAGTTATTTTTTATATTCTTATTTAGAAAAAAATAAATTTATTAGGATCGATTATGAATAAAATAAAAAATAATTTATATAATAATTTTTGGAATTGGCTAGATTCTATTAGCATTAAATATAAAAATTATGAAATAAAAAATGCAATTATTACTCACAAATTTTTTCAGTTAAATAAACTTTTGCACATTAAAAATGTAAATTATTTTGATCTAAGAAAAATATTATCTTCTATAAAGTGGAAATTTATACTTCATTTATTTAAGAATGAAATGGCTAAGAGGAATAAGAATAAACTTATAAAGAAAAATTATGATTCATTATATGATTTAAGCAACAAAAATTTGTATGCGATTAATTTTTCTCCTAATAACCCAAGGCATTTTTTACATATTGCAACTTTGGCGAAAAAGGATAATCGTTCTTTAGTTATTACAGTAAGAGATGATGTATATAATTATTTTAATAAAATAGAAATACCGATAATTTTGTTAGATGTTTCTATCCCTTGGAGAAATGAGAATGATTTAGAAATAAATATACCTTTTACTTCTTTAGAAAATAAATCATTACTATCCTTAGATTTAACTTCATTAGTTTTACTTTCTAAGTCAGCTTCTTTGATTGATTTAATGGATATAGTAACAAATAAAAATAGTTTACCTCAAACACTCATTACACTTAAAGATTTTCATTATTTTGATTCGGTTTTTGCAAGTTACTTTCTAGGAAAAATTCCGACGATTACGTTGCAACATGGTCTTATTGGTACAGGAATTCCTTTTTGGAAATATCTAACTTCTGATAAAATTATTGTATGGGGTCTTCGTCAAGCTGAAATATTGGAATCTTTAGGTGTGAATTCTAAAAAAATAGAAGTTTTAGGAACTGCAAAATATGATTTATATATAGATAGAGTAGAAGGTAAATTAAATAATAATAGAAACAAAAGAATACTTTTAGGTATTCAACAAACAATGTTTTTTAAAGAGAATAATGAAATAATATTTGATTTTATAAAAAAATTGTTATCTTCCAGGGAAGATTATACAGTTTTTATTAGATTTCATCCTGCTATCACCAAGAAAAATTGCAAGAAATTTGTACAAAAATTAAAAAAACTGAATTTAACCTATGGGATAAAGATTGAAATTTCAGATATTGAAGATCCGCTTGAAGATATTTCAAAATCTGATATTATTTTGGTTTCTTATTCTGGTTTGGCGGTGGAGGCAATATTATTAAAAAAACCGGTTATTGAATATTTATCAAAAAAAGAAGATTCGGTAAAATTTGGAGATTACCGTGATTTTTCTTTACACGCATTCGAGGGAGAAGAAGCAAAAAAATTAATTATAAAGCTTTTTAAAGATTATAATTTCTATAAAGAAATAATAAAAAAACAAAATAAATTTATAAATACAGAAATTATGCCTCCTCCAGCAATTCCTCGAATATTAGATTTTATAAATAGTTTGAGCAATGAAAAAAGGAGTGTGAGTAGTAAACAATGAAAGGTATCATTTTAGCCGGTGGGGCAAGGACTAGGTTAAATCCCTTAACCAAAGCAGTAAGTAAGCAATTAATTCCAGTTTATGATAAACCGATGATATATTATCCCTTATCTACTTTAATGTTGGCTGGAATTAGAGGTATTTTAATTATTTCTATTCTCTAGGATTTACCAAAATTTATTAATCTTTTTACCTAGATTGCATGGTGCTATATGCTTGATGTTATCAACAGAAAGACTTTAGATTTAGCTTTTAGTCAATTGGTAAATATGCTGAAAGGTACAAGATGATAGTTAATGAGACTTCCTTGTGAAATGGAAGAACTACTCCTTTCCAGGGCATGTGCGATGCAAGTTTTCTTCCGATGTGAATTTGTTTGGTTGGAAACTACATCTTGTTGATAAGGGTATTGTATAGTTCAAAGATAAGGAGGAAATAATATGAATAATCCCACAACTAAACCTAGAAATGTAACAGAAAAAGGAATTGAAATTCTTCGAGAGAAGGGAATAGTGGAATTTAGTAGGAAGTTATTAAGATATGTAAAACGCAAAGCTAACTTTTTTGCTTTATCATATGCTTTATTAAGAATCAAATTTTTAAAGCGAAATTGTAATTTGCAGGAAGCAATTGTCCTTGCTTTTGATAGATTTGATGGATTAATTACACCTATACAAGTTCGATATGAGATCTCAGAGTTGCTTAAAAAATTGGAATGGGAAGAACCAAAAATTATACTTGAAATAGGATCAGCTAATGGGGGAACCTTATTTTTGTTTTCTTTTGCTGTTAGTGAAGATGCTACAATAATAAGTGTTGATTTACCTAGGGGGTCCTTTGGAGGAAGTTATCCGGCGTGGAAAATTCCTCTGTATAAATCTTTTGCCCGAAAGAAACAAAAAATACATTTGATTAGGGCGAATTCTCACTCCAATGCGACATTGGAGAAAATCAAAGCTCTTTTGGAAAATAGAAGTATTGATTTTCTATTTATAGATGGTGATCATTCCGGAGTTAAAAAAGATTTCGAAATGTATAGTTCTTTGGTCAGAAAAGGTGGTATAATAGCATTTCATGATATTGTCCCTGGACAAAAAGAATATACTGGAGTTGTTCCAAAGTTTTGGAGAGAAATTAGAGGTAATTACGAAAGTGAAGAGATAGTGAAAGACTGGTCTCAAGGTGGATTTGGAATAGGTATTATTTATATATAATTTTTGGATAGATTATTTCATTAATTAGTGAGATTAACAGTTTACAATTTAGTTTTCAAAATACAACATTATTATTAGAAAAAAGAATAAATTAATAGAATTTAAAATTATGATTTTTAATTGGAATGGCAAAGAAAAGAAATGTGATAAAATAATACATGAAGATTAGGGAGAATAAAAATGATATTTAAATCAAAGGAGAGCAAAACATGAAAGGTATAATTTTAGCTGGTGGTGCAGGGACCAGACTTAATCCCTTAACTAAAGCAATAAGCAAGCAATTGATTCCAGTATATGATAAACCGATGATATATTATCCCTTATCTACTTTGATGTTGGCCGGGATTAAAGATATATTAATCATCTCTACTCCCCAGGATTTACCAAAATTTAGGGAGCTTTTCGGAGATGAGCGGGAGATTGGACTTAATATTTCATATTGTGAACAGCCCAAGCCAGAGGGGATTGCCCAGGCTTTTATTATTGGAGAAGAATTTATTGGTAAAGATTCGGTATGCTTGATATTAGGGGACAATATATTCTATGGACATAGTTTATCGATGACTTTACAGAGGATGGCTGGCCTAAAAAGAGGGGCCTGCATCTTTGGCTACTGGGTAGCCAATCCTCAAAGGTATGGGGTAGTGGAGTTTAATGAAAATAACGAGGTTATAAGTATAGAAGAGAAACCCAAATATCCTAAATCAAATTATGCAGTTCCCGGACTTTATTTTTATAATAATGAAGTTGTAAATATAGCTAAAAACCTAAAGCCCTCTGCCAGAGGTGAGCTGGAGATAACTGATGTAAATTTAGCTTACTTAAAGAAAGGAAATCTCAAGGTAGAATTATTAGGCCGGGGTTATGCCTGGCTGGATACCGGCACTCCGGATAGTCTGCTTGATGCTTCCAATTATATTGCTACTATGGAAAGAAGGCAGGGGTTAAAGATTGGCTGTATAGAAGAGGTGGCCCTTAGGATGGGTTATATTGATAAAAATCAGTTTGAAGGAATAATTGAGAGATTGCCGGTAAATGATTATAGAAAATATCTGGAAATGATTTTAAAAGAAGAAAAAAGATAAAGTAGGAGAATCATGGAATTTAAAAAAGGTGAAATTGAAAGTGTAGTAATAGAAAAATTAATTAAATTTTCTGATGAGAGGGGTTTTTTAATAGAGACTTTCAGGGTGGATAACCTGCCAGATAATTTACAACCGGAAATGAGTTATATATCTTATACCAGGCCGGGAATTGCCCGGGGACCTCATGAACATAAGGGGCAGACCGATATATTCTGTTTTATAGGGCCAGGCAATTTTAGGATTAAACTATGGGATAATCGAAAAGAAAGTAGGACTTGTGGATGTTGTATGGAAATAATTGGAGGAGAGGATAATCCTATCAGGGTAATTGTTCCTCCCGGGGTAGTTCATGGCTATAAAAATATATCCCCGGAAGTAGATGGAATGGTGTTAAATTATCCCGATAAATTATATAGAGGTTGGGATAAAAAAGAAGAGGTTGATGAAATAAGACACGAAGATAAAGAGGATGAATTTTATTTAGATTTTGTTAAAGAGGATAAATAATCTATGATATGGCTTATCGGAAATAAAGGGATGCTGGGCAATGATGTAGAAAAATTATTAAAAGAGCGAGAGCTTACTTATTGGAGCAGTGATAAGGAAGTCGATATTAGTGATTATAAAGCACTGGAGAAATTTGGAAAAGATAAGAAGATTAAATGGATAATCAATTGTTCAGGATATACTAAAGTAGATAAGGCAGAAGAAGAAATAGATGAGGCCTTTAGGATAAACAAAGAAGGGGTGAGGAATATTGCCTTATTTTCAGCAGAGAGACAGATTAGGTTAATTCATATCTCTGCTGATTATGTCTTTGATGGCCGGCAAGAGAGGACTGCTGCCTATAGCGAAGATGATAAAACTAATCCTATAAATATATATGGTAAGAGCAAATTAGCTGGGGAAGAGGAGATAAAAAAGATATTGGGAGAATATTTTATCATCCGCACAGCCTGGCTCTATGGATTACAGGGGAAAAATTTTGTTTATACTATGTTGAGATTATTTAAAGAAAGAGATGTAGTAAAAGTAGTAGAAGACCAGTGGGGCTCTCCGACTTATACGGTGGATTTAGCCGGGGCTATTTTAAAGATAATAGAAGATGATTCAGTTAGTTGTGGGATATATCATTTTACCAATGAAGGTATGATCAGCTGGTATGAATTTGCCAGGACTATTTATAAAAAAGCTAAAAGATTAGGATTGATTGAGGACAATAAAAAAGTAGAGACACAACCTATCAAGACTGAGGATTATCCTACAGCAGCCAGGAGGCCAGAATATTCGGTTTTATCTAAAAAGAAGATAAAGAAGGAATTTATTTTAAAGATTAGAAACTGGGATGAAGCCTTAGAAAATTTTCTGATATCCTTGAGGGAGAATAGGGAAGGTATAGAAAGTAGGGTAGAGAAATGAAAAGAAGATTAAAAAATATTTTAGTTACCGGAGGAGCAGGATTTATCGGCTCAAACTTTATCAATTATGTTTTTAAAAATACTTTTTTTAGCGGAAAAATTATCAATATAGATAAATTAACCTATGCCGGAAATTTAGATAATATACGGGAGATAGATGACAAATACGATGGGGAGAGATATTTTTTTGAGAGGGTAGATATATGTGATTTTGATAAGATTAAAGAGATATTTGAGAAATATGATATTGATACCGTGGTCAATTTTGCTGCAGAATCACATGTAGATAGGTCAATTTTTGGGCCCAAGGATTTTGTGCAGACTAATATAATTGGCACCTTTACTTTTTTGGAGGTGGCAAGAGAAAATTGGAAGAATAGGAAAGATGTACTCTTTCATCATATTAGTACAGATGAGGTTTATGGTTCTATTGAAGAGGGGAAATATTTTTATGAGGATACCGCCTATAAACCCAATAGTCCTTATTCTGCCTCTAAGGCTTCCTCAGACCATTTAGTAAGAGCTTATCATAAGACTTATGGTTTGCCAGTAACTGTTTCTAATTGTTCAAATAATTATGGTCCTTATCAATTTCCGGAAAAACTAATTCCCCTGATGATTTTAAATATTTTAGAAGAAAAGAATTTACCGGTGTACGGTGATGGAAGAAATGTACGGGATTGGCTATATGTAGAAGACCATTGCTCTGCTATTTGGAAGATATTAAACAAGGGAGATATTGGCTCGACCTATAATATTGGCGGAGAAAATGAATGGGAAAATATTAAGCTGGTTAATTTTCTTTGTGAAAAGATAGAGCAGTTGCAGGATAAAGATAAAGATTATTATAAGAGATTAATTACTTTTGTCAAAGATAGGCCTGGTCATGATAGAAGATATGCCATAAACTGTGATAAGATAAAGAAGGAATTGGGCTGGAATAGGCAATTTGATTTTGAAGAAGGATTAGATGCTACCATCAACTGGTATATAAATCATCAAGATTGGGTGGATAGAGTAAGAAGTGGGGAATATAGGAAATGGCTGGAGAAGAATTACAGATTGAGATGAAATAAGATGAAACTTCATAAATAATTAAATTAAATAAAAAGGATGAATCTATGATTAAAAATGTAAAAGTAAGTGTAGTAATTCCAGTATATAATCGTACTTATTTTTTACGAAAAGCCATTCAAAGCGTATTAGATCAAACATATTCTAATTTTGAAATTATTGTAGTGGATGATAATTCTAATATTTCGATAAGTAATATAATTAAAAAGATTGTAAAGAATTTTAATGATTCTCGAATTTACTATATTAGCCATGGTGTTAATCGTGGTGTTTCAGCAGCACGTAATACTGGAATAAGAGCTTCTAATGGCAGCCATATTGCTTTTTTAGATACAGATGATGAATGGCTTCCAGAGAAACTTAATGAACAGATAAAAATTTTTAAAAATGAGTCTAATAAACTTGGAGCAGTTTATTGTGGTGTTAAATATATAGATGGTAAAGGTAATAGTATAAATAAAGAATGGGTTCCCAATAAAAAAGGTAATATATATGAAGATTTACTTTTTAAAAACTGCGTAGGTGGTTGCTCTAATGTAGTCGTGAAAAAAGAATGTTTTGATCGAGTTGGAGTATTTGATGAAAATTTTCCAGTTTGCCAAGATTTAGATATGTGGATAAGGATTGCAAAGGAATATAAGTTTTCTTTTGTAAAAAAGTGTCTTGTAAAATATCGAATTCACCCAGAACAGCAGACTAAACATCATGATTTGATGATTGAAGATATAAATAGAATACAAGAAAAATATGGTAGTGAATTAAAAAAACGGCCACGTAGCTATAGTAAAAGATTTTTTTTTATAGGTAATATGTTATGCCATTTAGGGAGAATAAGAGAAGGTCAAGGCTATTTACTTAGGGCAATTTTTATTTATCCAGTATATATTAAGTATTATATTTATTTATTTAGTTCATTATTTGGAGTAAAAGGATATAAAATCTTTTTTAATATTAAGCAGGCTTTAAAAAGAATTAAAAGTAAATATTTTACTGAAATCAAAATATGAATTTAGCAATATAAAAAGTACTTTCTATTAGTTATTAAAAAAATATTAAACTTGAAGAATTAAATATATAATATAATGAGTAATATTTTGATAAAATTTATTTTTTTAATAGATTGTTTTGTTAACCCGTAGGAATAGAATACTACGAGTATATTCGAGGTTTTTCTTATAAAATATATGTGATTTCATAATTTAATATATTGGGAACTCCCCGACTATAAGGATGGGCATGAGAGCAATTTCCTGGTAAGCAGGGACAGACGATAGTCTGTATAGATAAGAGCCATGTCTTTAAGAGCGTAGGTTTCGATAAGGTGTTTTATGGGAATAAATTATATTAATACAGTAGCTATAAAAGAAAGAAAAAAAATAGATATCGATCATAATTTTTATTTTGTTTTATTAATAATGTTATTATTTATTATTTTTCGTTATTATAATATTACTAAATTAAATTTTATTCTTATTATTATAAGCTGTATGTTTGTATTTATAAAACCTATATATGGTCTTATGCTATATTTATTTTCAGCTGCATTTATTGCTTATCTTATGGTCGTACCAGGAGTTACTTTATCGAGAGTTTTTGGTATTTTATTTGTTATTGTTATATTTTTACAGATTTTAAGAAGACGTTCTAAAATAAATAGACAGCTAATATTTTTTTTCTTAATAATGTTATTTATCCATATAATTTCTAGTTTTTTTTCATTAGCTACAATGGAACTTCTTTATCAAGTTTTACTTAATTTATTACAAATTGGTATTTTTATTGGAATAGTATATCTATCAGCAGATAATGAGTATTTAATTAAATGTATTGATATTACCTGTTTATTTTCCTTATTTCTATTGTGTTGTATTGCTTGGTTAAATGTTGGTAGTGGCTATTATGGTTTTAGATTAAGTATCTGTGATAATTTAAATCCAAATCAATTAGCTATAAATTTAACATTTTTGTGTGTAGTTGTTTTTAATTTTATATTTTTAGCAAAAGTAAATTATTTTGGAAAAATAGCAAGAATAGCAGTTTTACTATTTGGTATTTGGATTCTTTTTTTAACTGGGTCAAGAAGTAGTATGTTTGGATTGATAGTGGGAATAATTTTTTCATTCTTCTATCAATTAAAACGGTTTAATAAAAAAAGCAGTATATTTATAATTATTATTTTAATACTTGAATTGGTTTTTTTATTTAATGTTGGTGATAAATTTATTACTCAAAGATATTCAACTGATATTTTCTCTACATTGTATGAACAAAGTAGATATCAAATTTGGATGGGATATTTCACAAATGTTATACCTAATTTTTGGTTATTTGGAACTGGCGGTGCAATATCAGGAGCATTATATCTAAGTAAATTTAACATATATGGTGGTGGGCATAATATAATAATTGCCATATTAGTTCAGTTTGGATTAGTTGGCTTAATTGTATTTGGTAGTTTTTTTACTATAACATTCTTTAAAGGTTTGAAATTTCTTAAAAAGGATTCTAATATACTACCCTTTATTACCGCTTTTATAGCACTGATTATGGTTGGTAGTGGAGAAAGTATTTTTTATCAAAAAGTTTTTTGGTTAAGCATGGCAATGTGTTGGAGATTAAGTTTAAAAAATACAACTGCAGATATGAAAGGGGAGGGAGTTTAATGGCCTCGAGACGTATATTATATTTAACACCTTATATTTATTATCCAAAAATTAAATCACTTTCTAGGAATAAAACTGGCTTTGGAATGGCTACTTGGGAAATTGCCAGACAATTTGCAAAAAGAGGGGATGAAGTATATATATTAACCTCTACTTTGTCGAATTCCTGCATTATAGAAGGCGTTAATATTATTGGTTTATCTATTGGAGATTTATTTAAAAATATAAAATATAATAAATTGTTATTTTATTTATTTTTATTAAATAAATCAGGGAAGAAAAGTAGAGCGAAGTTAGCTTTATTTAAAAACTTATTAATAGAAGGTTATGTTACTAAACTAATAAAAAGAATCGATCCAGATGTTATACATATTCATAGTTTGAGTTTGGATACCTTATCTTTCGTTAATTCGATTGCTAAATTGGGCAGATCTATAATCATTACACTTCATGCAATAGGTTATTTAGACGAAAATTTTCAATTATCCTCTTATGAGAGACAATTCACGCAAAAAATATTAAGATTTATTAGTACAAAAAAAAATGTTATTATAACTACAGTAAGCAATGGAATTAAAAACATAATAATTGAGAGTAATTTTGGAATTAAAAATAATAATCGTATTGTATTTGTACCTAATGGTGTTGATTACAACAAATTTGCTTTAGATGTAGATAAGAAAGAAATAAAAATAAAATATAGGGTACCTATTAACAAAAAAATATTACTTAATGTGGGTTCATTGGGAAAATGTAAAAATCAAATATTTATATTAAAAACTTTGAATAATATGAATTTAGAAATTAAAAATAATATTGTTCTGTATTTAATAGGCGATGGACCAGAAAGAAAAAATTTGGAAAATTATATATATTCTAACAAACTTAAAAAAAATGTAAAACTGCTTGGGTTTAAAGGAGGAAAGGAATTAGTTGACTATTATAATATAGCAGATTTATTAATAAATACTAGTACTAGTGAAGGATTTGGCTTGCCAATGATTGAAGCTTTTGCAGCTGGAACACCAGTTCTTACTTTTAGTGATTTAGCAGCAGTAAAAGATTTATATAATCCTGATTGTATGTTATTAGTCAAAAATAGAAATATTAAAGAATTCGGAGAAGCTATTAAAAAAGTTTTAGGTATGAATTGGAATAAATCTGTTATTAGAGAACATGCCAAATTATTTTCATGGGAATTTGCAATATATAAATATAACGATGTTTATAAACTTTGTGAAAATGCAGAACGAGGAAAAGAAAATTCTTGGCAAATTAAGCTAAAAAATTTAAAATGGTAAAATAACAAAGGGGCATATAAAATGTCAAAAATATTAGTTACTGGTGCGGGGGGATTTATAGGTTCCCATTTCAGTGAATATTTAATGAAAAAAAGACATAAGAATAAGGTATTTATACATTATAATTCCCATAATTTTTTAAAATTACTAAAAAATCAAAATATGTTAATATAAAATGAATCCCTAAAAACTTACTTAAGGAGAAATTACAGAAAAAGACATAATAACTATTACCATATCTTATAGAATGGTAGATTATAAAACGCTAGTTAGAAATGCTAAAGTAATATTTGATACTCGGAAATGTTTTAAAATCTAATACTAAAAAAATCAGCCTATGCGGAATATAAAACTCAATATTATATTGTCTGGATAACCCGATATCGAAGAAAAATACTCATAAAAAGGGGTAAAAGACTACCTAAAAATAAAGTTTTAAGAGATAAGGAAATATTACCCCGAATGGGAATACTTAGAGATAAGTATAGATCTTGATCATGTCCATTTGTATATGGTCGTTCCCCGAAAGTATGCGGTGAGTAAAGTAGCGGAAACAATAAAGACGAATACCAGTAAAGCGTTAAAGATAAAGTTCGCTTTTTTAAAAGGAGGTATTAATATGCCACTTTCTGATAAAACAATATTACTTACTGGTGGTACAGGCTCTTTTGGAAAGAAATTTACCGAAATAGCATTAAAAGAATATAATCCAAAAGTTATTCGCATATATTCTCGAGGTGAATTAAAACAACAACTGATGCGAGAGCAATTTCAGGATTCCTATAATGATGAGAAGCTACGTTTTTTCATCGGAGATGTCCGAGATAAAAATAGATTATTTAGGGCAATGAACGGTGCTGACATAGTTATTCATGCTGCCGCTCTAAAACAAGTTCCCGCCTGTGAATATAATCCTATTGAAGCGGTAAAAACTAATATTGATGGTGCGGCAAATGTAATTGATGCCGCAATTGATAACAATGTAGAAAAAGTAATGGCACTAAGTACAGACAAAGCAGTTCATCCGGTGAATCTGTATGGAGCAACTAAATTGGTAGCGGAAAAACTCTTTGTGCAAGGAAATAGTTATTCCGGTGGCCGTAAAACTATATTTAGTTGTGTTCGCTATGGTAATGTAGTAGGTAGTAGAGGAAGTGTAATTCCGGTATTTCAAAGGCAAAAGAAAAAGGGTAAAATTACTATAACTGATGAAAATATGACCCGTTTTTGGATTACTCAA
>SDBS01004134.1_pt1 | contig 14231 bp, 12 predicted proteins | sample 2277091 | NCBI WGS metagenome assembly SDBS01 (sample SAMN10404972, study PRJNA504765) | marine sediment metagenome | isolation source: marine sediment core GS10_PC15, 163 cmbsf | place: Arctic Ocean: Southern Knipovich Ridge | collected 2010
ACAGGGGAATATAATAAGCGGAGCCTTCTCTAATAATGTACAGCTGGGCTATAAAATAGAAAAGGGCAAAATAGTAGGAAGAGTCAAAGATGTTATGATTGCCGGCAATGCTATAGAAGAACTTAAAAATATAGCTGCTCTGGGGGATAAACCCAAATGGGTTTCCGGTAAATATAAATTCCCTCATATTTACTTAAAATCTCTATCTGTTTCTGCTAAAGAATAATTAAAAATTTATTTAACGTTGATTTTTCTATTTTTCTAACTATTATAGTTACAAATAATTTTTACATTTTGGAGCAAATAAAATGAATGAAATGCAGTTTCCCGTGTGTGCGCCTCAGGTCAAGGAGTATATGTTAAAACCAGAATACTGGATCGAGCAGACTAAGGAGGCAGAAGAATTAATTTTAAATAGAGAAGAGATAAATAAATTAAATAAAGAATCATTAAGGCAGATGAAGTCTAAAGGATTTGAAGAGTGGTTGTATGATTTAGAAAAATTTCCTTTAATTATTACTAAAGAAAAACTATTAAATACTATGAAAACATATTCATCTAAAGAAGTATTTCCAACAGAGGTTCAATATGATATATCTGCAAATGAAATTTCAAATAAATTATTAGGTGAAAGATATGGGTGGGGAGGAATGTTTGGCAAAAGAGATTGTTCACAGTTTGTTATGGATATTTATAGAACTATGGGCATTATTATCCCAAGGGATGCCAGCATGCAAGAAGAGGGAGCAGCAGGTAAATATATTAAATTTATAGGCACTATTAAAGACAGAGAAAATATTCTTAATCGATTAAAAGCAGGTGACCCAGTTTATATGAAAGGACATGCGGTAATATATTTGGGCAGGGTTAGGAATAATTATTATGTGATTCATTCTGGAGCCGGATACGGCATGAGAAATAAAGACGGAAGTACAAGACCGATTACGGTTCATGGGGTTTTTGTTATGGAGTTACACCAACTGCTGATGAGTGGAAAAAAAACTTATTTAGAGAGATTTACCACTGCACGTAAGTTTCAATAACCGAAATATTGTCCTTACTGATTGTTTGACTGCTATCAATAAATGTTACCAGATTTAATTTAGATATCTTCAATTTTTTAATTAGAAATTTAGCCATTTTAGTTTTTTCTTAAATTTTATTTCTTTGCAAGACTATATAATTTTACTAAAAAACACAAAAATTAAAGGTTGAATTAAGAAATAATAAAAGATTTTTATTATTTTTCTAAAAAAAAGAAGATTTTTTTACTTTTATGTGGTATTATAAATTATAATAATAAAAAAAGAAGGTAAAAATAAATTAAGGATGTGAAAGAAGGATGGCACAAATACAGGGGAAAGACGGTTTGCCCAACGGTATTTTAAGAATTAAAGGTCACCTTACCTCCCTAAAACCAGCGGAAAGAAAAGTGGCTGATTATATATTAGATAATGTTAATGAAGTTATCCATCTTTCTATTACAAAAATGGCCGAGAACGTGGAGGTAAGTGAGGCTACCGTAGTTAAATTTTGTCAACATATTGGTTATTCAGGTTACCAGGAGCTGAAAATTATCTTGGCACAAGCTAGGGGAAAAGAACATAGAGAGCATATTTATGGTGAAATAGAGGCCAACGATAATCTGGATATCATTATTGAAAAAATCTTTCAAATCTACAATCAATCATTAAATAATACGAAAGAATTACTAAAGAATGCTAATGTTAAAGCAAGTGTTGAAATGATTTTAAAGGCCCGCAGATTATATTTTTTTGGGTTTGGAGCATCGGGAATTGTAGCAGAAGATGCAGAGCTGAAATTTAAAAGAATTAATCATATAGCCGAGGCTTTAATAGATAATCATAAGCAAAAGACGGTAGGATCTTTATTAACAGAGGAAGATTTGGTGATTGGTATATCTGATTCAGGAAAGACAAAGGAATTGATTGAGTCTCTTGAAATCGTTAAACACACGATGGCAAAAATTATTGCTATCACTTCTAATTTAGGTTCTCCTATTACTAAATTAGCAGATATTACTTTACTTACTTCATCCCAAGAGACACCTTTTAGAGGAAGTGCCCTGGCTTCAAGAATGGCTCAATTAGCAGTAATAGATGTATTGTTTTTAGGGGTAGCTACTGCTGAATACGATAAGACCTTAGAGGCTTTAAATAAAACAAGACTGGTTATGCAAAAAAGTAGATTGTAATTAATAAATGGATAAAAATGATTAGTAATGGGGGTATAATATGGCATTAAATAATAAAATTTTTAGAATTACTGAAGAAAGAAATACTGCTAGCATGAAGATTGATCAGATGGATACAGAGGAAATAATACGTTTGATTAATCAGGAAGATGCCAAAGTGGCCGAGGCTGTTAGGGTAGAAATACCTGCTATCAAAAAAGCAGTTGATATGATTGTTGCTAGAATGAAAGAAGGAGGTCGGCTGTTTTATGTAGGGGCAGGAACCAGTGGCAGATTGGGGGTATTAGATGCAATAGAGTGCGGACCTACTTTTGGTGTGGAAAACGGCAAAGTAGTAGGGATTTTAGCTGGAGGAAAAAAAGCCATGTTTGTTGCTCAGGAGGATACAGAAGATGATTTTAATATGGGGGGAAAAGCAATAAAAAAATATAGTATAAATGACTTAGATAGTGTAATTGGAATAGCTGCCAGTGGAAATACTCCTTATGTACTAGGGGCTGTAAAAGAGGCCAAAAAACATGGAACTCTTACCATTGGACTTATTTGTGTTATTAATTCACTTTTAGAAAAAGAAGTAGATGTGTCAATAGCTCCCATTGTAGGGCCTGAAGTAATTACAGGATCCACCAGAATGAAAGCAGGAACAGCCCAGAAAATAATTTTAAACACAATTTCAACTACAGTGATGATTAAGTTGGGTAAAGTTTATTCTAACTTAATGATCGACCTTAATTCTTCTAATTATAAACTGAGAGAGAGGGCTAAAAATACTTTTATGGAAATTACTAATGCCAATTATGAAACAGCAGCAGAATATTTAAAAGAGGCTGATTATAATATTAAGGCGGCTATTGTAATGTATCAAAAAGGAGTTACTCTGGAGAAAGCATTAAAACTATTGAAAGAAAAAGAAGGAGTTTTAGTCAGAATAATTGATTGAGGTAGTCGTAGGAAAGAAGAATTAAAAGAGTAGAGATTTTATGTTGGAGATTTTTAACAAAGAAATACATTATGATTGGGACGCTAAAAAGAAGGGAGGTGTTATTTTAAGGTTTAATTAGTTTAATGAATTAAAATTTTAAGAACTAAAGTACTAAAATAAGGAGGAAAAAATGAAAAAATTTATTTTATTGTTAATTGTTTTATTGTTAATTGTAATTATGTTAGTGCCTTCTGTGCTAGCAGAATCGAAAAATACGATTACAATATGGAGTTGGAGAGGTCAAGATGCTGAGGTATGGCAGAAAGTTGAAAATGAGATGAAAAAACAAGGAGTGGACATTAAGATTGAGTTTACGTCTGTTATGCAGACAGAGTACGACTCTAAAGTTAACCTCAGTCTTCAAACAATGACAGGTCCAGATCTTGTTTATTCCAGAAGGCTTCCTGGTGGAAGAACAGAGACTTTAATCAAAAATTCGTTGTATTTACCGCTTAATGAGAAAATAGATCTCTCTAATTTTCCACAAGCTGCATTAAATTCAGTAACCTATAATGGAAAGGTGTATGGGGTGCCCTTTGCTGTACAGGTAGTAGGAATATTCTATAATAAAGATATATATGCTAAGTATAATCTATCTGTTCCAAAGACATGGGATGAGCTGGTAAGCAATGCCGAAGTTTTACAAAAGAATGGCATCACCCCATTTTTTGTTGCTGGCAAAGAAGCATGGATGTTGACTATGCAACACGCTATGTGTGGTGTTAGCATTCTTGGACCGGAGTGGATAAAGGATCTTACTGAAGGAAAAACTAATTTTCTTGATCCTAAATGGATTGATCTTAATAGAAAATTAAATGACCTTAAAAAATATTACCAGGATGGCTTTATGGCAAATACCAATCCAGATCAAGATGCTGCTTTTGCCTTCGGTCAGACGGCTATGGTTTTCTTTGGTATTTGGGGATATCAGAACTGGAAAGATTTCAATCCAGATATAAATGTTGGCTACTTTATGGTTCCTCCTGCTCAAGCAGACCAAAAGCCATATGCCTATACCTACATGGATGGTGCTATTGTTATGACTTCGAATGTTAAGAATAAAGAGCTTGCAAATAAAGTTTTGGAATTTGCTGCTACCCCAAAATTTGGCACAATCTTTTCTAATGTAACTTTCAATATCCCTGCAGTTAGTGGAGCTGAAACACCAGATGATCCTCTTTTGAAAATTGTAGTAGATACTTATAATAATCACGCCTCTCCATATGTTTATTGGGTTGGTTCGGTGTTTACTACTCAGAAACCGTCTCTTTATGACGATGTCCTTAGTCCAGGTATGCAAGCTATGTATCTTGGCAAAATAACTCCTGAGGAACTGGCAAAGATGGCCCAAGATGCAATTTCTCAGTGGTATGTACCACTAATGAAAAAGTAATTAAGTATAACGTTCCTCCTCGTTTATTTTAAAAAAACGAGGAGGAACCTCTATATATAGAGGTGGAAGAATGAAGTTAAAACAAGGGCATCTTGCGATTTTTATATTGCCAACTATGATTTTGTATACTCTTTTCATAATCTATCCATTGATAAGCAGCTTATTTTTGAGTTTATATAGTTGGCCTGGGGTTGGAGAGAAAATTTTTATCGGATTTAAGAATTTTCAAGAGATCTTTTATGGGTCTTTTCGAAAAGAGTTTTTTAATGCCCTTTTTCATAATTTGTATTTTTTTATAGTTATAACTATGCTCGAATTAGGGCTTGGTTTTTTTATTGCTCTTATGCTGGCAAGTAAAATCAAAGGGGCTTGGGTTTCTAAGATAGTGGCTTATATACCGAATGCAATTCCCATTGTTCTTGTGGGATTCATGTGGGGATTATTCTTAAATCCTCAAGCAGGTCTTATAAATCAAACTTTTAGAGCCCTTGGTTTAGATTCATTAGCACGGCCATGGCTTGGTGATCCTAATTTGGCACTCAGCACTATAATGCTCATTAATGTATGGAGGAACCTGGGATTTTACGTCCTTATACTTCTTGCAGCGATTTTAAATGTATCACCTGATTTAATAGAGGCTGCTTATATAGATGGAGCAAACAATTGGAAGATAATATGGCGTATTATATTTCCACTGACGTTTTCAACACTTAGAACACTTACCATCTTGCTTTTTATTTGGAGTTTTAATGTCTTTGATATAATTTATTCTCTCATGGGAGTTCAGGCGGGTCCGTTTAGGTCTACAGATGTTCTTGGAACTCTCTTTTATAGGACAGCTTTTGGTGGGCTTGGTAGTGCTGCAACAGATATGGGGCTTGGTGCAGCGGTAACTGTTTGTATATTTTCTATTGTTATGCCGGTTTCTATTCTTTATGTATACCTTTATGAAAAGAAACAAAGGGGTGTCTAATACATGCTTAAATTAGGAAGATATGGAAATATAATGGTTGGTGTACTTCTATGTATTTATTGTATGATAAACTTGATCCCATTTTTGATGATTATTATGAATTCATTCAAATCAATGCGAGATATTTTTTTGAAACCTTTTTCGTTTCCTATAAGACCTTTAGTTCAAAATTACGTGGATGCCTGGAATCAGGCGGGGATAGGAACTGGTTACTTAAACAGTGCTTTAATAGCCGTGATTTCTGTCATAGGCATAATTATTATTTCTTCAATGTTTGCATATGCTATCTCCAAATATGAGTTTCCAGGAAGACAAACTCTCTATACATATTGTATGCTTGGTCTTGCACTTCCAATACGACTTGCAGTTATACCGATATTTATTCTAATGAGAAACCTTGGGCTTGTCAATAGCCGTCTTGGTTTAATAATAATCTATATTTCTGTCAATATCCCTTTTTCAGTCTTTTTGTTGAGGAATTTTATTGATGGAGTACCAAATGAATTAACAGAAGCAGCTCAGATAGATGGAGCAAATGCTATACAGATGTACTGGAAAATAATACTACCCCTAATAAAGCCGGCCCTTTCAATAGTCTCGATAGTTAGCTTTGTTAATGTGTGGAATGACTTTTTTTTCCCGCTGCTATTTATTAATGACAAGTCAAAGGCAACGATAACTCTTGCTGCTTCTACATTCTTTGGTGACTATTCAATTCAGTGGAATCTTTTATTTGCAGCACTATCTTTATCAATAATGCCTAGTATCGTACTATTCCTGATATTCTCTAAGCAGTTTATAGCTGGAATGACTCAAGGAGCTATAAAGTAGAGCGGAAAATATTTATAGAGATTGGGAAAACATAAAAGATCTTTACGCAGAACTGTACTGATATAACTAAATTTTTAAAAAGTTAGACGATTAATTATTTATTGGAGATTTGAATTTAGCTTATTAGAATAGGCATGTAGAAATATAAGTGAGAAAAAAGTAAACAAGCACAATTAATAATGTGAAAATAGCTAAATGTTATTTTTATGAAGATCTGCAAATGATAGATTATCTTGTCCGACCATGGTTTCCTACGAAAAAAGATAATTGTTCAAAGTATTATTTGTAATAATCAAGAAAGGAATGGAGGGTAATAAGAATGGATTATGTATCGGGACTGGAAAAATTTTTAGAATGTAGATATACAACAGTCAAAGGCAATAAAGTTGGTTTAGTAACTAACCATACTGGTTTAAATAGAAATTTAAAAAGCAATATTGATTTATTTTTTGATCATTCTGATATAAACCTTACTGCTTTATTTAGCCCTGAGCATGGGATTCGTGGTAATGTGGAAGATGCAATTAAAATTAATGATGGCACAGATTTTTATACAAAATTACCGATTTATAGTTTATACGGCAGATATGAAAAACCTACACCTATAATGTTAGAAGATATTGATATTTTAATTTATGATATCCAAGATATTGGTGTTAGATTTTATACTTATATAAGTACACTATTTTATTGTTTGGAGAGTTGTGCTGAAAATAATATTTCTTTTATTGTTTTAGATCGTTTAAATCCAATAGGAAGAAAAGTAGAAGGTAATTTAGTTCAACCCAATTTTCAATCTTTTTTTGGCTTATATCCGCTTCCTCAAAGACATGGTATGACAGTAGGTGAATTGGCTAAATGGGCGAATAGTGAATTTAATATTGGAGCAGAATTGGAAGTTATTAAGTTAAGGGGTTGGCATGGTGAGTATCTTGATCAAGTAGGGGATCTCTTATGGATCCCTCCTTCGCCTAACATACCCCATTTTAAAACAGCATTGGTTTATCCCATTACTTGTTTATTTGAGGGGACTAATATTTCAGAGGGAAGAGGAACGGCAAACCCTTTTGAGTATATTGGCGCACCATGGATAGATCCTTTTAAGTTAAATGAATATATGAAAGAAAAAGCCTTAGCGGAAATTTTATTTAGACCAGTTTTTTTTGTCCCTACCTTTTCTAAATATAAAGGTGTTGAATGTGGGGGAGTACAAGTATTAATTAAAGATAGAGATAAATTAGATAGTTATTTAACAGGGTTAACTTTACTTAGGGCAATTTTATATTTATATCCGAATGAAAAGATTTGGTTGGAACCAGGTGAAGGAGATAAATATTTTTTTGATCTTCTTATGGGGACTGATCAAGTAAGAAAGGAGTTAAATAAAGGAAAGGAGCCAATTGATATTATCAATAGTTGGCAAAAGGATAAAGAGCAGTTTATGTCTGTGCGAAGAAAATACCTCATGTATTAAAATAATAGATAATTGTTTAAATATATAGTAAATATATTTTTATTGATAATAAAAATTTTATAGGTTAGTTAAACATCAAAGGAGATTATGGGGTGGCATTTAAACAAAATAAAAAAGAAAAGATTTCTCAATTTATTGAAGATGGGTTAAAAAGAGGGGTTGCCCCGGGCGCTGTTTTGGGTATTGTAGATGATAAAAAAATTTTGTACCAAGATAGTTTTGGTTTTGCTCAGTTAAAGCCATTTAAAAATAGGATGAAAAAAGAAATTATTTTTGACCTTGCATCATTAACTAAGGTAATTGCTACTACTACTGCTATTATGCAATTAATTGAGAAGGGGCAGATTAATCTTTGGGATTACTTAAAACATTATTATCCTGAATTGTCTTCTGGGCATAAAGAAGAAATTACTATTTTTCATTTACTAACTCATGCCTCAGGATTTCCAGCGATTATTCGTCTGTGGGATCAAGGACTTAATTATAAAGAAAAAATTAAATTTGTTTTAGAAAGTCCTTTAGAGATTAAAACAGGGGAAAAAGTTATATACAGTGATTTGAATTTTATTCTTTTGGGAGATTTGATCTGGCGAGTAACTGGTAAGAGATTGGACGAATACACCAGTCAACATATTTTTCAACCATTAGGGATGGGAATGACCACTTTTAACCCTCTAAAAAATTTATCTTATACCAAGAAAAAAGATTATGCTGCTACCGAGATGTGTAAATGGCGTGATAGAGTAATGATTGGAGAAGTGCATGATGAGAACGCATTTTCTTTTAATGGAGTTAGTGGACACGCTGGTCTTTTTTCTACAATCGGTGATTTGAATAAATTTTTGCAAATGTTGTTGAATAATGGAATATATCAAGGTATCAGGGTGTTATCTTCTAAGTCAGTAGGGATGATGAGTAAGGATTGGACCCCTAATTTAGGTAATCACCGAGGCCTGGGGTGGGGTTTAATTAAAAATTCTCATTCTTCTGGTGGGGTATTTTTTAGTGAGGTAGCTTTTGGACATACCGGTTTTACCGGAACATCTATTTGGGTTGATCCTAAATTGAACTTAGGGGTAGCTTTATTAACTAATCGAATACATTTAAGCAGAAAAAATACAAAAATTACTTCTTTTCGTCCTCGTTTGCATGATTTAATTGTTTCGATATTTTTAAACTCCTAAAGTAGGAGCACAATAAGCAAATTATTATTTATTAATTTAAAATGAAAATAATATAAATAGTTGATTATAGTTTTTATTTTTATGTTAGGAAGTGAAAAGGTATGATTATTGGCGGAATTGATGCCGGAGGCACAACTACCAAGTGTATTTTAATGAATGAAAATGGGGAACTTCTAGCTGAAAGTAAAGCTGGCCCAGCTAATTACCAGGTAACAGGCCTTACAAATGTTATCCAAGAAATTAGAAAAACACTTAATCTAGTTTGTAAAAAGGCAGGTATAAATGAGATTGATATTTTAGGGATTGGTTTGGCTGGGATTATTAGTAAAGAAGATATTCAGATGGTTAAAAACAATCTTTTGCCGTTAAGCCAGGTTAAAAATTGTTTTATAACAAACGATGGAGAAATTGCAGTTTTAGGTGCTTATGCTGGGGAATCAGGAATAGTTGTTATCGCAGGTACTGGCTCAATTATATATGGCCTTAAAGAAAATGGTGTTACTGTACAAGTTGGGGGATGGGGTCCAATATTAGGAGATGAAGGCAGCGGTTTTTGGATTGGACTTAAAGCATTACAAGCAATTATAAAAACAGAAGAAGGACGGTGTATAAATACTTCTTTATCTAATATTTTAATGAACAGTTTTAATATTAATAATTTAAAAGAATTAGTTTCATTTGTTTATCAAGATAAATTACCTAGAGAAAAAATAGCTTCTTTAGCTCCTTTAGTGATTGAGACTATGGCAAACGGAGACCAGGTAGCAAAACAAATTATTGAAAAGGGATGTGATGAACTAATTCTAATGATTAAAGTTATAGCAAAAAAATTAAATTATCAAAAAGAAGAAATTGCAGTTACAGGAGGATTGTTTAATAATTCTCCATTTTATGATCTTTTTTCTTATAAGCTTAAAAAAATGAGCAACTATAAAGCAATTAAACCCCTTTATCCAGCTGTATATGGTGCAATTTTTTATGGAGCTTTAAAGGCTGGATTAAATTTATTTTTTAAGAAGAAGGAAAAGGGATGGATTATAAAATTGTAGAATGTGAATTAATTTTACTTGAGAGAAGGTGTATATAGTAAATGAAGATTATTGTGCCGATAAAGCAAGTGCCTGAAACAAGTAATGTAAAAATGGATGAAGAAACAGGGACGATGATTAGAGAAGGTGTGGAAAGTATTATAAATCCCCTTGATTTATATGCTATCGAAGAAGCAATAAGATTAAAAGAGCAATTTTGCGGTGAAGTTACTGTTATATCTATGGGTCCTGGTAAAGCTATTGAGGCTATAAAGGAAGCAATTGCAATGGGATGTGATAATGGAATACTTCTATCAGATAAAAAATTCGCTGGATCTGATACTTGGGTTACTTCTTATGTGTTATCACAGTGTATAAAGAAGATAGGGAATTTTGATATTATATTGTGTGGCGAAAGGGCTACAGATGGTGATACGGCACAAGTGGGTCCAGGTATAGCATCATTCCTTAATTTGCCATTATCAACATTTACAAGCGAAATAGATAGAATAGAAAAAGACTCAATACAAGTAAAAAGACTGGTAGAGGGGGGCTATGAACTTTTAGATATGAAATTACCGGCTGTATTGACGCTTATAAAAGAGATAAATAATCCAAGATTGCCGACCCTGAAAGGCAAACTAAAGGCAAAGGAAATAAAAATACCTATATGGGGGCCTAAAAATATTGATGCGCAAGATGAGTGTTTGGGCCTTAAAGGATCTCCTACAAGGGTAGTTAAAATATTTGCTCAAAAGATATCAAGAGAAGGCGAAAAATTTATAGCCAAAGACGAAGATGATTTAAACAAAGCAATAGATAAAATAATGGATTATCTTATTTTAAAAGGATTGATATGATGAGTATGAGGAGGATAAAGATGGCTGAAGTGTGGACATTTGCAGAGCAAAGACATGGCATGCTAAGTGAGGTTTCGTTTGAACTATTAAACCGAGGGAAAAAACTTGCAGAAAAGCTCAATTCTCCGCTTACTTCGGTAATACTGGGCTACCATATAAGAAAAGGGGATATAGATGAACTTATCTCAAGAGGTGCAGATAAAGTATTTGTTATTGATGATAAACATTTAGAGAATTTTCTTATTGAACCATATGCAAGAATTTTGGTTTCACTTTTAGATGAATATAATCCTCACATATTTATAGCTGCAGCTACAACATTGGGCCGAACGCTAATGCCTTATGTTGCAATTAGGAAAAAAACTGGGCTTACAGCGGATTGTACAGTTCTTGACATAGAAGAAGGTACAAATAATCTTTTACAAACAAGACCAGCAATAGGTGGGAATATTCTTGCTACAATAAAAACGTCGAACACAAGACCACAGATGGCAACAGTAAGGCCTCATTCAACAAAACCGGCTCTTCCTGATAGAAATAGAAAAGGAGAAGTGATATATAAAGAATATGATGATGAAATTCTTAAATCGAGAACAAAGTTTATAAAGTTTATAAAAGATGAATCGCAGCAGGTAACTGTGCAGGATGCAAAGATAATTGTGTCTGCTGGCAGAGGTATTGGGAAAAAAGAAAAATTTAAGATAATAGATGAATTAGCTGAGATTTTAGGTGGAGCGGTCGGTGCATCGCGCGATGTTGTTGATAGAGGCTGGAAAACCTACCCTCATCAAATAGGGTTAAGTGGCAAGACTGTTTCACCCCTATTATATATTGCTAATGGTATATCAGGATCTGTTCAACATATTGCAGGGATACAGACATCAGAAAATATTATTGCCATCAATAAAGACCCTGATGCCCAGATATTTAAACTTGCAGATCTTAGTATTGTAGGTGATTTACACGAGATAGTTCCCCTCTTGATTGAAAGAATTAAAGAATATAAGGCAAGAGAGGCCAAAAGATGATATACAATAAGGTTACTTCTGAAGTTATTAATGAACTTATTGAAATATTAGGTAGTAAAAATGTAATTTACGATGATATTGAAGCTATGGAACAGTATTCTCATGATGAGGTTGCGGAAAAATCCTATTTTCATAAACCCGAAGTCGTAGTAAAACCATCTACTGCAGAAGAAATATCAAAAATTATGAAACTTGCGAATAAAGATAAAATACCTATAACCCCGAGAGGGGCAGGAAGCGGCCTATCAGGTGGAGCAATACCTGTAAATGGCGGCATTGTGTTATCTCTTGAAAAGATGAATAAAATCTTTGAAATAGATAAAAAAAATCTTATAGCTGTTGTGGAACCAGGTGTTGTTACGAATGATATAAATAACCTTGTGAAGGATGATGGACTTTTTTATGCAGGGTATCCAATGAGTGTTGAGACATGTTATATAGGAGGGAATGTTGCAGAAAATGCCGGAGGCGGAAGAGCAGTTAAATATGGTGTAACAGGAAGATATATATATGGTCTTGAAGTTGTAACGCCGACAGGTGAAATCGTACATCTTGGCGGTAAGAGGATGAAGGATGTGACAGGATATGATTTAATACATCTTATGGTAGGTTCTGAAGGTACTCTTGGAATATTTACAAAGATATATATAAAACTGATGCCCCTTCCCCAGGCAAATGTAAGTTTACTTGTTTTATTTAAAGATATTGAAAGTGCAATCAAGCTTGTACCAAAAATAATAACATTTGGTAGGATTATACCTACCTCAATAGAATTTATGGATGAATTATCATTTAAAACATCTTGTGAATACCTAAATGAGAAGATACCTTTTGAAAAAGCAGGTGCAATGCTTTTAATAGAACTCGATGGTAACAGCAAAAAGGAACTGGAAGAACAATATGAAATAATAGGTAATCTATGTACGAAAAATGGAGCAATCGAAGTTTATGTTGCAGATAATGCCACGACATCAGAAAGGGTATGGAAAATAAGACGAAATATTGCAGAGGCCTGGAAACTTATGAGTCCGCATCAAAGTCTTGAAGATGTTGTTGTGCCTATATCAGAAATACCAAAATTTTTGACAAAGATAAAAGAGCTTTCGAAGAAATATAATATACTTATTCCATGTTATGGCCATGCAGGCGATGGGAATCTGCACCCCACCCCTATAAAAAATCCAAAATTCAAAATGTATGAGTGGTATGAAAAATTAGATGCTTTGCTATTAGAGTTATATAAAACAGCAATTGAACTCGGCGGGACAATTAGCGGCGAACATGGCATAGGAAGTAAGCGTAATAAATATATTTCAATGGCATTAGAACCAGCACAAATTGAAATAATGAAAAAGATCAAAAAAGCTCTCGATCCCAACTTAATTTTAAATCCTGGAAAAATATTTTAAAAAGCAAATTAGAGGTAAAATTAATATTGAAAGAGCAAAAGATTATTTTAGGCAATAAAATTATAACTCCTTGTAAGATAATAAAGAAAGGTATTATCGTAATCAATGATGGGGTAATTGAATATGTGGGAGAAGAGAAGGAAAGAAGGTTAACCTCATATAGTAATTTTTATAGGGGTGAGTATGTTGTCCCTGGTTTTATAGATATTCACTGCCATGGTGGTAATGGATATGATACCATGGATTCAACACAGGATGCATTGGAAGAAATTAGTAAATTTAAGGCAAAAAATGGCTGTACAGGCTTTTTAGCTACAACAGTTACATCTTCAATAAAAGATACCGCCAAAGCCTTAGAAAATGTTAATCAATATAGTAAACAATTCACCAAAAAAGGTGCTGAAATACTTGGAGTCCATTTAGAAGGACCGTTTATTAATATAAAACAAAAAGGTGCTCAAAGAGAAGATTTAATAATTTCTTTATCAGTAGAAATAATGGAGAAATTTATTGAAAAATCAGGTGGATTAATAAAAATTGTAACCTATGCGCCTGAGCTGGATACAGATTTTAAATTCACATCTTTCCTTAGCAATAAGGGAATTATCCCATCTGTAGGGCATAGTTTTGCAGATTATAAAATTATAATTTCTGCTGTAAAATTTGGATTGAAATCATCTTCACATATATTTAATCAGATGAAAGGAATTCACCACAGAGAACCAGGAACAGTTGGGGCAATTCTAACCGAAGAAAATCTATTTGCAGAAATAATTGCAGATTGTGTTCATGTCCATCCGGTAATTGTTAACTTACTGGTTAAGGCAAAGGGGGTAGATAAAATAATTCTCATA
>SDBS01004135.1_pt1 | contig 14230 bp, 17 predicted proteins | sample 2277091 | NCBI WGS metagenome assembly SDBS01 (sample SAMN10404972, study PRJNA504765) | marine sediment metagenome | isolation source: marine sediment core GS10_PC15, 163 cmbsf | place: Arctic Ocean: Southern Knipovich Ridge | collected 2010
AACCCTGGTGGTAGTCTTCCGCTTTGTTGAATTCCTGGAATTGTACAATCTGCGTAACGATTGGAGCATCCCAGATTTTCGCCGCTTCGATTTCTCTGACCACTTGTTCGGCGGTCGCCTTCTACTCATCATCCTGGTATAGAACGATCGAGCGGTATTGGGTACCAACATCAGCGCCCTGGCGGTTCAACGTAGGAGTGTGATGGACGGTGAAGAAGATTTGGAGGAACTCGCCCAATTATATCAACTGCGGATCGAAAGTGATCTGCACGACTTCGGCATGCCCAGTCGTTCCTGTGCAAACTTGCTGGTAGGTCGGGTTTTTACCCGAACCACCCGAGTATCCAAACTTCAACTTTTTCGACTCCGACCAGGTCACCAAAGAGTGGTTCGAGGCACCAAAAACAGCCGCCTCCTATGGTCACGTCTTGTTTATGCTGTGATGTGGATTGGGTTTGTTTCATAAATTTATGTTCCTTTCAAACTGTTCGATAGAGAAGGTTCAACTGCCCACCAGCCGTAGGCATGCTCTGCCCAATGATTGAGCTGGTCGGCGATCAACTTCCGGACCCCAAAATGAAAATACTTTCTGAAGCCGGTTAGGGCGACCAATTCGTAGATCACCCCCGAAGATAAACCCCCCTCGCGTGTCATTTTTCCTCCACCTTTTCAATTGATCATTTGAGCAATTAGATCATTGATTTGCTGATGGTGAAACGCTTCGTGACCGGCGTAGGCTTTGATCCACTGCAAGCCATTCATCGCTTCGAACCCACCTTCGTGAGTTATATCCAGGTTCGCATCCTCTGTCAAGTTATCAAGCAGACGGCGGGTTTCTACACGGGATCGATCAAACCAGAAAAAGATCACGTCCTTGGTTATGCCATAGGGTGGCGGAGGCGGGATGAATGACACATCAACCGGCGGCTTATGCCCTGGGAACATATTCGGGATTGACATTGCTTGTTTTGATTTCATATCCAATTTCCTGAACTTGGGTTTCGGTTAATCCAACTGTCGCAATTTGCGGGTCGGTTAAGATAACCAATGGTATTGTCGACAGATCAAGTGTATAAATAAAAATATTTTTATCAGGAAGTTCAACCAGAAGCGGGAGATGGCGATTATCATAATGATTCCCAGCACACGTCGCATCCCTGTGTTTGATAGGTAACGAGATCCTAATCGGCTTCCTCCCTATGCCCCCAACAACCCAAACGGGAAAAGAACGAACCCCAACATACCTAATTCGAGGTTACCACCGATTAACCGTCCCAGCAGACACTGCACGAGTTAATGAAAATAAACGCTGCGGCAGATGCAGCAGCTTGTTTGGGTGTGCCCCACCCTGCTAGAACGATTAAAGGCGCAAGAAATATCCCGCCACCAATGCCAATGCTGCCGGAAAATGCGATCCTTTTGACCGATCATCATGCACCTCGCCATTATGAGTTGGAAAAAGCTAAAGGTCCAAGCGCTGCGCCACAGCTTGAAGTTCGTCGTCCGTGATGCCCAGGTAGCGCTTGGTGTAGGCGATAATTTCGTGATTAAGCTTATGCATGATAAGTGCCAAATCCACTCCATTCATGCGGGCATGATAACCCCAGGTCTTGCGCAGGCTGTGAGTGCCATAATTTCCCTGCAATCCAATATCAGCGCATATGGTCGTGACGAACTTCCAGGCTTGCCCTCGTTTGATCGGCTGGTTAGTCTTTGGGTTGAAAAATAGAAAGTTTTCCCTGCGCTGGTAAATTAATGACATCCTAACCCAACGGCGTTTAGATAATTCATAATAATGCAGATAGGCAGTATAATTATTGTTTATATCATTGAAATTTTTTTTATCTATCGATTCCCATCTATGATGGTAAACTCTGCTAAAATTTGTTTAAAAAAAACTAGCTATGTCAAAAAAGGCAATTAGTCACTTGACAATTTCCAAACAGATAGATCATTATCCCATTCGATTTTATGATGCATTTTATTGTGTTGGAGCAAAACTATGACGCGATTCCCCGTAACCATAATTTTGGGCATATTCCTGACTTTTATTTTGGTTTCATGTGCTCCTTCCCCTACAACAAACGCGGTTGCTTTTGTGGATCTAGATAATCTCTCCCCTTTACCAATCCCAATTGAAAATGAAATTACACCTCTAAAGGTAGCCATTGCCGCTGTCATCTCTCCCCAAGGGTCCGCGGAAAGTTATGAGCTTTTACTAGAATATCTGAGTGCAGAATTGGATCGTCCGGTTGAAGCTGTTCAACGCCGCACCTATATGGAAGTCAATGATTTGATTCAAAATGGCGAAGTAGACCTGGCTTTTGTGTGTACCAGTTCATATCTGGTTGGAAAACGCGATTTTGGGATGCAGTTAATGGTAGCCCCCATGGTTCATGGGGAGGCAGCCTACCGTGCTATACTCATCGTTCCCGCTGATAGTTTCACAAAAGAACTGGCAGATTTACGGGGTAATGTATTTGCTTTTACTGATCCGATCTCATTTACGGGTCGGATGTATCCTACTTACCTGCTCCAGCAGATGGGTGAGACTCCCGAAAAATTCTTCGAGCGCACCTTTTTTACATATAGCCATGATGATGCCATCTATGCCGTCGCTGATGGTCTGGCGGATGGGGCATCGGTAGATGACCTGGTGCTCGACTTTGCCATCAGCCGTGACCCGCAGTTGGTCTCTAAAATCCGGATCATTTATACTTCCGAACCTTTCGGCATTCCCCCGGTGGTTGTCGGTCCTCAAATCCGCCCCCAACTCAAGGCCCAATTGGAGGACGTGCTTCTCCACATGCACACCGACCCCTTAGGGCTTACAGCCCTGCAGGCCCTGGATTATGACCGCTTTGTGCCTATCACTGATGACGCCTATCAATCCGCTCAGACCATTGCAACCCTGTTTTCTGAATACACTGTGGAACAGCCATGAATTCGGGCAGGTGGCGGGCTTTCGCCAAGAAATTTTGGGGGTTTGCAGGAGCTGTCAGCGTTCGCACCAAGATATTTGGCATTGTTTTAGGCAGCACGATCCTGCTGAGCCTGAGTTTCGTCCTGCTACTCCGGGATTCCCAGCTAAAATTATTGGAACATAGTTCTCAGGAGTTTGGTTTATCAGTTGCTCGTGATGTTGCCGCCCGCGCCACCGATTTAATTTTGATCAATGATCTCTACTCACTCTACCTGTTGTTGGCCGAGACAAAAATCAATTATAATGATATCCGTTATGTTTTTGTGACCGATCCGAATGAGGAGGTCCTGGCGCATACCTTTGGCAGCGGATTCCCTCTCGACCTGGTGCCATTGAATCAAGTTTCCCCGGAAGCCTTCCAGAATACGGTTGTCCTGGAAACTGAAGACGGGTTCATCTGGGATGTAGCTGTACCCATCTTCAATGGGAAGGCCGGGATTGTCAGGGTGGGAGTATTCGATCAAAGCATTCGCACAAATCTGGCTGCCCTAACCTCCCAGTTGTTATTCACCATGGTCGGAGTATTAGCGGTCAGCCTATTGGCGGCCACTTTTCTTACCTGGATATTGACGCGCCCAATCATCGGCCTGGTAGATGCAACTCATAAGGTAGCACAAGGTGATTTTTCGCCGCGCGTACGCCGTTGGGCCAACGATGAGATCGGTGATTTGGCAGTGGCTTTCAATCAAATGACGGAGGAACTTGGGCGTTTGGATGAAGTCCGCCAGGAACGCGAGCTTTTACGCAGAAAACTGCTCGAAGGGGTTATCACGGCTCAAGAAGAAGAACGCCGCCGGATTGCCCGGGAACTGCATGACAGCACCTCCCAAAGCTTGACCTCGCTCAAGGTTAATTTGACCACCCTTGAAAACACTTGCGAGTGCCTCGTTGCCTCTCCTCAATACAAGAATATGCATAAAGTGTTGGATCAAACCTTGAATGAAGTTCACACCCTGGCCGTCCAATTACGCCCCGCGGCGTTGGATGACCTGGGGTTGGCCGCGGCGTTGGAGCGTTATTTGGGGGAGTGGCAGTACCAGCATAAAATTGCTATCGACTTCACCATTCACACTGGAGATCAGCGCTTGCCTGAAGCCATCGAAACCGCAGTTTACCGGATTGTGCAAGAGAGTTTGACTAATATCGTCCGCCATGCCGATGCCCAATCGGTCAGTGTGTTGGTAGAGCGCCGCCAAAATGATGTCATCACGGTCGTTGAAGATGATGGCAAAGGGTTCGACGTTTCGAGACTCAATCTTGGCTCTCGGCTGGGTCTTTTGGGCATTCGCGAGCGGACGGAATTATTGGGAGGCAATCTCACCATTGAGACCGCGCCCAATAAGGGCACTAGTTTGTTTATCCGTATTCCAATCGGAGAGAGAGAAAAGGAGCAGGTATGAATCCCCCCTACCGGGTTTTATTAGCTGACGATCATGCCGTTTTGCGGTCGGGCTTACGTCTTCTTATCGAAACTCAAAGTGATTTTAAAATTGTCGGTGAAGCATCTAATGGGTTGGCAGCACTGGCCCTGGCAAAAGAACTTTGCCCTGACCTGGTTTTATTAGACTTGAGCATGCCGGGGTTGGGCGGGTTAGATGCACTTCAGACATTAAAGAACCTTGTACCAGAAACCAAAACCCTGATACTAACCATGCACGAAGACCCCCAATATTTCAGACAAGCACTTTCTGATGGCGCGGCAGGTTATATTATCAAAAAAGCAGCAGATTCAGAACTGCTTTCTGCAATGCGGGCAATTATGCATGGTGGTGTTTATGTTCACCCCTCGTTGACGCACTATCTATTGGATAATACTGCGACCTCATCAGAACAACATGATCTATGGGATAAGTTAAGTGGTCGTGAGCAGCAAGTACTACGCTTGGTGGCTCTTGGCCATACCAGTACAGAAATAGCTGAAGAACTGGGTCTGAGTTCAAAGACTATTGATACTTATCGGTCCCGAGGGATGGAGAAATTAAAGCTAAAAACCAGAGCAGCTCTGGTGCGATTTGCGTTACTGCGGGGATTATTAGAAGCATAAGCAGAGATTTTCTGACATCCCAAATATTTTGTAATCAAATTCCCTACAAATTGTAGGGGGATCCCGGGTATTTGTGAAAGTAAACACGTACTTTTCCTCCTACAAGTAATTCGCGCCTTCCTGTATATTAGGTGGACAATTTTTTGCCCAGTTAATTTTTTTGAAAGGATGGTGAGAATATGAGTGTGTCGAGAAGAGATTTTCTCAAAGTCTCCGGCGTTTCTGCAGGAGCACTCACCGCGGGTTCCATACTATCTGGTAAGTTGAAAACGCTTGTCCCGATAACTAAAGGGAAAGAGTTGGTAGGAGAGAAATTTGTTCCTACCACTTGCTGGATAGGTAAGCAGGATTGTGGGATGCTGGCGCGAGTCATCAACGGACGGCTCGTTAGCTTCCAAGGGCATCCCGATCACCCGCGTAACAAGGGCACACTGTGCCCCAAAGGGGTCGCCCAGATCCAATCGATCTACGACCCGAATCGAGTCAAAGCCCCTCTCAAACGCACCAATAAGAAAGGCGTTCCGGGCACCTGGGAGCAAATTTCCTGGGATGAGGCTTTGGACATCGTCTCCGAACGCATCAGAGATGCTTTGGATCGCGATCCCCGATTGTTCGTGTGGCAGAAAGGGCGCAGCAAGGCCAAGGACTTTTATGATGACGCCTTCGTAAAGGCTACCGGCGCTACAAAGTTACATCATGGCGCCTTTTGCTCTGATGCCGGGTATCGCGCCCTGGAATATACCATCGGTATGCACGGCGTGATGCACCCAGATATGCGCCACACTAAATACTTGCTTTCTTGGGGTTGGAATATTACCAATGCCGGCGGCAACAAGTTCTGCTGGCTGACCTGGCCACAGCAATTAGTAGAAGCCAAAGAGCGCGGCATCAAGGTGACGGCTATTGATCCCCGTTTGCGTGGACCAGCGCACTTCGCGGATGAGTGGGTTGCCATCAAGCCGGGCACAGATTTAGCCATGGCGCTGGCGATCTGCAAATTGCTCATCGACGAAGATACGATTGACCACGAATATCTCAAGAAATACAGCAACTCCCCATACCTGGTTGGCGCAGACGGCAAGTTCCTGCTTTCTGAACCGGCTGAGGGTGAAGAAAAAGGCAAAGAAATGGTTTGGGATACCGTCAGTCAGACAGCTGTGCCTTTCGATACTGAAGGCATCGAAGTGACCTTGGATGGCTCCTATGAAGTTGATGGCGCACAAGTGTCAACAGGCTTCCAGCTCTTCAAAGAACATCTGGCCGAATCTACCCCCGAGTGGGCAGCCGAAAATTGCGGTGTAGATGCGGACCAAATTCGACAAATCGCCCAAGACCTCGCTGATAATGCCATGATCGGCAGCACCATCGAGGTAGATGGCAAGCTGCTGCCCTACCGCCCGGTAGCCATTATGGCTTACCACATGGCCCAGCAAGAGCTTGGTTTCCAGGCCCTGCGCGCCATGTTATTCATCCCCATGCTTTTAGGTTCTGTAGGCGCGGTTGGCGGTCAGTTCAGCGACTTCACCTGGAAAGAGTACAAGAACTGGAAGAAATTCGCCGACATCAGCGTCAAAGAAGGCCCGTACAATATTTACTTGAGCGGCAGCAAGTTCTTCCCCATCAACAGTAATAACTCTTCTGTGGTTGCCAAGGTAATCAATAATCCTGAGCAATACGAAGTGGATTACGTGCCTGAAGTTTTCCTGCTGCACCACGTCAACCCGCTGGGGTCTTTCCCTGATCGGGCTGAGAATATCAAAGCTTACGAAAAGATCAAATTTGTCGCCGCGATTGACCCCTGGCTTTCTCTGACAGCTGATCTTTTTGCAGATATCGTGTTACCGGCAGCCACCATCGAAAAATACGAAGGCCCGATGAGCGCCACCGATCAGTACGTGGATGCTATAGCCATGCGTATTCCGCCAATTGATCCACTCTTCCAAAGCCGCGGCGAGATCGATATTTATTTGGATCTGTGCGAGCGGATTGGGGTATTGTACGGTGAAGGTGGCTATCTGGAGGTTGTCAACAAAGAATTAAAGCTCACCGATACTGAGTTTGCAATACCATTGGATACCAAACCAACCCCGCGTGACATTTTTGATCGCTACGCAAAGGTGAATGGTCTCGAAGGGATCGAATTCTTCGAGACCGAAGGTGTGCAACTCAAAGGCCCGGTGAGTTCTTCAAAGTATTACCCCTATGCCATGGAAGAACCTTTTGGGGGTATTTTGCCACATCGTCTGTACGGAGAATCACTCCTGGTGGCCCAAGAGAAAATGCAGGCCTTAGATGCCGATGAAATCTACTGGCGCGATTACACGGCCCTGCCCACCTGGAGGACGCTTACGGTTGAGACATCCCCCCCTGAATACGATCTCTTATTGATGAGCACGCACTTGATTGAGTTCAAGCAATCCAGGACGCCAATCCCCATGATGGTGGAATCGTTCTCTGAGCAGGTAATGGAGATCAACCCGCAAGATGCCAAGGAAAAAGGTATCAAAGACGGCGATAAGGTTCTGGTTGAGTCGATCCATGCTATTACGGGTGAAACTCGCAGTGTTACCACAACCGCGCGTTATCGGGCGAATATCAGGCCGGGCGTGGTTTGTATGCCGCACCACTTCGGAGAATATGTCAAACATCCCTGGGTCAAAGGAACCGGTCCATCGCCTAATAGTCTTTTCTTCACGGGCGAGGGTTACGTTGCTAATACGGCAGACCAGACTTACCTCGTCAAAGTTAAAGTGGCAAAGGCGTAAGGAGATAGATCATGACTAGATATGGAATGGTGATTGATCTTAGCCGCTGCATGGGATGTCGAGCCTGTATGGCAGTGTGCAAAGTTGAAAATAATACGGCACAAGGGATTTTTTGGATGTATGCCTTTCGCTTCGAAGAAGGGGAGTTCCCCAATACGCGCGTTTGGTTCATGCCGCGGCCATGTATGCATTGTCAGAATGCAGCCTGTGTAAAGGTTTGCCCGGTTGGCGCTCGCTACAAACGAGAAGATGGATTAACCGCTACAGATTGGGAGCGTTGCATTGGTTGTCGCTATTGTGAAGTGGCCTGTCCCTATGGGGTCAACTACTTCAACTGGAAAGATCCCAACAAAAACAACTACTTAGATTGGGATGATCCAGATGTAGTTGCAATAACTGGGGGCGGATTACCTTACGATAATCCAGACCTGGAAGAAGCATATGGCGATGAGAATCGCCGGATTGCAGGCGGCGGCCACGATAAGGGTGTGATGGAAAAATGCACTTTTTGTGTTCATCGCGTTGAGCAAGGGCTTGATCCCAAATGTGCCGAAACCTGTCCCACCAAAGTTATCTGCTTTGGTGACCTGGATGATCCCAACAGCGAGGTCTCGAGGTTGTTGAAAAAGAATCCATCCTTCCGCTTGTTGGAAGATGTGGGTACTGAACCCAATGTTTACTACATTGGCGGGCAACCTCCCACAACTGAGACTCGCCAAATTGAAGAAATAAAGGCGAGGGTATAAACTATGACTACGCAAACCGAAAAACTTCCTTATGGCGTTGGATACTTCAGCAGGGGGTGGAATGTTCTGATTATTGTATTGCTAATTTTAATGGGTGTAGGGGGGTATGCCTATTACCTGCAGTACACTCAGGGAGAAGTTGTCACAGGAATGCGCAATTTAGGCACCATGGGCGGTGCAACCTGGGGGGTTTATATCTCTTTCCTGGTGTACTTCATTGGTTTGAGCTTTGCGGGAATCAGCATAGCTGCCATGATCCGATTGCTTGGACTTGAGAAAATCAAGCCCATTGCACGTATGGCCGAAACATTAACTGTAATTGCCCTCATCCTAGGAGCGTTTTGTATTTTGGTGGATGTTGGACAACCATTGCGGGCGATCACGAACCTCTTCCGCTATGCACGACCAGCATCCCCATTCTTTGGAACCTTCACCCTGGTAATTGCTGGTTATCTTTTCGCCAGTCAGATTTACCTCTATCTAGATGGACGGCGCGATGCTGCTATCTTGGCTAAGATATCAGGGAAACTTCAAGCTTTCTTCCGATTGTGGGCTGCTGGTTACAAAGATACCCCCATTGAACAAGAGAGGCACCAAAAAGCTAGTTTTTGGATGGCAGTTGCAATTGTGCCATTGCTGATCACAGCTCACTCTACCTTGGGTTTTGTATTCGGCTTACAAGTGGCTAGACCTGGTTGGTTTAGCCCCTTGCAAGCGCCGGAATTTGTAGCCCTGGCTGGCGTATCTGGAATAGGTTTACTTATCCTCATCGCTGCGATATTGCGGAAGGTGTTAGGCGCTCAAGAAAAACTCAACCGAGAAGTGTTCGAATGGCTGAGTAACTTTTTGATGGTTCTGCTAGTGGCCTATTTGTATTTCATGGTCGTGGAGTGGCTAACAGCAATCTATCCATCCGGTCAACCTGATGCAGTTGTTTCTCAAGCCCTATTTGGTGGAGAATTTGCAGGGTTGTATTGGATAACAGTGGCCACCTTGGTGGTCCCGCTTGGACTCCTTGTTGTGCAATTCATATTCAAACGGTATCACCTTTCATGGATTGTGTTGAGTGGCATCCTGGTCAACGTGGCAGCCATCGTCAAGCGATATCTCATTGTCGTGCCATCTCAAACTCATGGTACTCTGTTGCCTTATGGAATCGGCTCGTATTCTCCCACTTGGGTAGAATATGCAGTTGTACTGGGCATCTACTCTTTTGGCGTGTTGATGTTCGTTTTGTTCATCAAGATATTTCCCATTATGTATTTGCCAGAAAAAAGCGAAGGAGGTGAATGATGCGAACGATCTTGACATTTCTCCTAGTAGTTGTGGGTTTCATCCTTCAAGGGGTCAGTTACTTCTTTCTGGCTGCGCCCTTGGGAAAATCCACAAGTGAGGCCTTTAGCAACCCGGTGATGCCTTTTTCCCCCGTAGTCTTCATCGTAGGGGTGGGGCTCGTATTCTTGGCTGCAGTGGTTTACGAACTGGTGCCGGATGAGAAGAGTGGCTGAACTATAAATACTAGGGTGAAAAGGATATTCTACCCTCTTCATCCTCTCCAAAATTATGGAAAAGACCCTTAATCAAGTGTTATTACGCCAAGCCCTTTATCGGTTTCTTGGTTCGCTCTTCCTTTACCCTGATGTTGAATTGTTGGTTAACCTGCAGGAAAGTGCAGGAGAATTACTCGCGAGCGAGGATCTATGGAAAGACCAAGTCTTCGCTGAAAAGTTACATGCGCTTATTGCGAATTTAATCGCCTTCGATTTCGATAATCGCAAGACGATAGTAGATGAATATAATCGCTTGTTTCTCGTTAAACCGAAGGTCCCTCCATATGAGACATCTTATATTTACATCTTGGGGCAGTCTGAAGGCACCATTGCTGCAAATATAAGTGGCATCTATAGTATGGCTGGTCTGACAGTTTCTCCAAAATTAAATGAATTGCCAGACCATATAGCCATTGAACTGGAGTTTATGTCATTCCTGTGTGAGAAAGAGCTTTTGGCACTTAAAGATAGAAATGAAGAAATAGCTGTTGTAGCTCAAATGGAACAGAAAAATTTCATGGGCGAACATCTGGCTCGTTGGTATCCAAAATTTGCCATGAAAGCGTTGTCAGAGGCAGGTGAAGATTTATACAAGCTCCTTATTCAAACGGGATTCGTTTTTTTGCGCACCGAACTAAAATTCTTAGAACTTGAACATCTACTAAAAGAAATTAGGAAGTCTTGATAAGGAAAGAATTATGACTACTCTCGGCCCTACAGAACTGATTATTATTCTCATCATCGTTATCGTCCTGTTTGGTGTTGGCCGGATTGGCAAAATCGCAGGTGAACTCGGCAGCGGTATTCACGCTTTCAAAGAAGGTTTGCAAAGCGAAAAGGAAGAAAAAGAAGCGTAACTGGAACTGACAATTAGAAAACTCCGAGCCTATTGACCTAAACGTTAACAGAGCAAGGTCAGCAGGCCGGCCACTCATCAAGAATGGCCCCGGTCGGCGGTGAAAACATCCCGGCCCCCCTGAAGTCCCACAACTGGGATAAATTGGAAAGGAGACCTACCTGTGACCGAATCAAATGATTCGTCAGGAGTTCTCCTGGCGAATCATTTTTATTTTGAGGAGATGAACATGCCCGATTTACAAACCTTACTCGAAATTTCAGCTTCCCGGCACACCCATCTCTGCCCCCGCCAAGTGATCGGCGTGAGATTGGGTTTGGCGGGAGCCGCGGCCTTAGAGATTGAAGTACCCCAAAAGAAAAAACGCCTGCTGACGATCGTCGAATCCGATGGTTGTTTTGCTGATGGGGTGGAAGTAGCCACTGGTTGCACGATCGGTCATCGCACATTGCGGGTGGAGGATTATGGCAAGATCGCGGCGACCTTCATTGACATCAAGTTAGAACGAGCCGTACGGGTTGCCCCTCATCTGGATGTTCGTCAGAAGGCCTATGAATATACTCCGCACCAGCATAAGCGCTACTATGCCCAATTGGATGGGTACCAGGCAATGTCCATTGATGAGCTGGTGTTCATTGAAGAAGTCCAGCTCACCAGGCCCATCGCTGAGATCGTCAGCCGGGCTGGGGTACGAGTCAATTGTGATATCTGTGGAGAAGAAATCATCAACGAACGTGAAGTCTGCCAGGATGACCGATTGCTCTGTAAAGGCTGTTATGGTACGGCGTATTACCAGATTGTTGAAACGGCCTTTGCGAGTCAAACCCGGCCATCTTTGGTGGCCGTGTAATTTTCTATGAATCTCACCGTCCGCTTCTTCGCCAACCTGAAAGAACGAGTTGGGGCTTCCAAGCTTGATATCCATGTTCCAGAATCGGTCTCCGTAAAAAATCTGTTGGCAGCCCTGGTACGGGAGCATACAGCACTAGAACCGGTTCGGGAGAGCATTATTGTAGCTGTCAACCAGGAGTTTTCCGATCCAGATCAAGTCCTGACCCCATATGACGAAATCGTGCTTTTTCCACCCGTTAGTGGAGGTTGAAAATGCAAAAACAGAACAACGGCAACTCCTTTGTTTTCTCCTTATCCGAGTTCTCTGGTGCTATAGCTGACCTGGGTGTGATGTTGCCGCTTATCCTGGCACTCATTTCGCTCAATGGCATGGATGCCACCGCAGTCTTCGCCGGTGTTGGAATTGCCTACATTTTGGTAGCTTTCATTTATCGCCTGCCGATTCCTGTCCAGCCGCTCAAATCAGTATCAGCCTTAGCCTTAGCTTTGGGACTAGCCCCCGTAGTCATCGTTACCGGTGCCATCTGGAATGCTGTAACCTTTTTGGGGATGGGATTCGCCAGGCTAGACCGCTGGGTACACAAGGCTTTCCCCAAACCGGTAGTGCGCGGCATTCAACTAGGGTTATCCTGGCTGTTATTAAAATCAGCCTGGAAGCTTATCACTCAACCTGCCAGCCCTTGGCAAGGTGGCATATTCCTTTCTAATCAAACCATCGCCTGGGTCTGGATTCTCATAAGCGGTGCGGCATTTTTTCTGCTCGTTTTTCTATATTGGAAGCGTGACTTCGCAGCCTTGGGAGTGGTTGTCTTCGGTGTCGGGATCTCCACTTTTCATCTTGGACTACCCCCGCTTTCTCTGCAACTCACCTTCCCCAAATTCCTACCGCTCATCCCCACCTGGGAACAACTCTGGCTGGGACTGATACTCCTAGCCATCCCGCAAATTCCACTGAGCCTGGGCAATTCCATTTACGCAACCGCTGATGCAGCGCACACATACTTTGGAGATCAGGCCAGTCAAGTAACCGAGCGTAAACTCATGTTCACCATGGGAACCATTGACGGTATGACGGCATTAATTGGGGGGATGCCACTGTGTCATGGCAGCGGCGGATTGACGGCTCACTACCGCCTGGGTGCACGCACCGGTGGCGCGCCCCTCATGCTGGGTGTGATTTTCCTGGTACTTGGTCTACTGGGTGGTCAAGCCAGTATGCAAATTTTCAGCTTGATCCCTTTCCCTGTCTTGGGCGTATTGCTGGCTTATGTCGGTTGCCAGCACATGCTGCTAGCCCGCGATCTGCACGGTTGGAGAGAATGGCTCACCGCCCTGCTTGTTCTAGTTCTCGCCATCACGACCAGCAACCTGGCTTTCGGCTTTATTAGTGGCGCTGTATTTTATCACCTATGTGGTTGGCTGGCAGGGATTTTAGTTATTGGTGATAAGACTGCCTAAGTGGACTCCGGAAAGTCCTTTAATTATGTGTCATTGCGAACCCCGTAGGGGCGAAGCAATCTCCCCTTAGCCAAGAGACTGCCGCGCTGCGCTAGTGACATGATTTTCAAATACTTTCCGACAAATACTTAAGATCGTCCAGGCTGAGGAGAAGTAATTTTAAACTTAAGAATCCTCGTCCGTGGTAGTAACAACATTGGCTCTGCAGTGGCTCACTCCCTGTTTCGAACCAGATATTAGGTCGCTATCCTTGACATCCCGCAGATTTGTAATAATTTGTTCTGGAGAATAACGTTTTCTTGCCACGACACCTGCCTCCTTTGACCCACCAAACTAACTTATTAAGTGGATCAGTTTTTGGGGGCAGGTTACATACTCCTGCTGCTTTATATCTGGCCTTTGAGCCTGATGAAGCCAGAAGATTGGTCAAGCGCTTCGAGTTTCATTTCACACCTAAGCATGGCAGTTGTCTGAACATGGCTGAGATCGAACTCAGTGTCTTGTCCCGGTAATGTCTGAACCGCCGTATACCAGATGAGCAGACGTTGTCCCGGGAAATTCAAGCTTGGTTGAATGCGCGAAATACCAAAGTTATAAAGGTCTATTGGCTGTTCTCTACCGCCGATGCGCGTATCAAACTAAAAACGTCTCTATCCTAAGATTCACGATTGACGGACTACAGTCTAGGCGTCTCGGTTTATCTAAAAAATACTGTGGGACCTGCCTGGTTTTATTGATTATTCGTCGCGTTTCGAAGCACTCTTAAGCCTTACAGCGAAGCGCTTCCTGAACTTCACTACTTTTGGCGCGATCACTGCTTGGCAGTAAGCCGCCTGTGGTTTAGCGTCGAAATAACCCTGGTGGTAGTCTTCCGCTTTGTTGAATTCCTGGAATTGTACAATCTGCGTAACGATTGGAGCATCCCAGATTTTCGCCGCTTCGATTTCTCTGACCACTTGTTCGGCGGTCGCCTTCT
>SDBS01004136.1_pt1 | contig 14229 bp, 4 predicted proteins | sample 2277091 | NCBI WGS metagenome assembly SDBS01 (sample SAMN10404972, study PRJNA504765) | marine sediment metagenome | isolation source: marine sediment core GS10_PC15, 163 cmbsf | place: Arctic Ocean: Southern Knipovich Ridge | collected 2010
CGCAGGCTTCTCAGCGGCAGGTACATACGTTCTTCGTCTGACGGCTGACGACAATGATCTGTCAGCTTACGACGAATTGTCGGTTACAGTAAATGCTGCTGCAGCACAAGGATTCCAGGAATCAGGCGGTACAGTCGTTATGGAAGCCGAGAACTGGGATGACAATGACACAGTCTCAGCGTCTACCCCCTGGTTGGAAGATACTACCAATACCGGCTACGTTGGTGATGGCTATATGAGTACCCACAGTGGTGATGCCACCCTCTGGGGTGTTGGCAGTAAACTCAGTTACGAAATCAACTTTGAGACTGCCGGTACTTATAAGATCTGGATGTATGTTAATTACGCCGGTTTCGCCAACAACAATTGCTTCATTGGTATGGATGGAACACAGATTGGTGGTGATTTCAGCGACAATACACTCGGTAGCTGGCACTGGAATAGTGAAAATCCAACAGTATATGTAACAGCCGGAACGCACAGTTTCGAAGTCTATAGGAAGGAGAAGTTCTTCGGTCTTGACCGTATCATCCTTACGACAGATACCAACTTCACGCCGTCAGGCACCGGCCCGGCGGAAAGTACAAAGTATTAAATTTAGATAAGTCACAATAATTAAATGATTGAAAAATTGGCCCTGGGGACCACCGAGTCCTCAGGGCTGTTTATTTTCCAGCCGCCGGCTGAGTGGAAAGCGACTATCTAGAAAGCCAACAAGCTCCCCCCCACCGGTGACCAACTTGGTGCTCTACTGTAGTCCGGGATTGGCAGTTCATGGCGGGATTGTCGCCTATTGGCAGGATTGGTGAGCTGAGCGAGGTTTGCCCCACGGCTACGACGTTGGCCCTGGGGGCAAAAGAAAACACCGATTGGCAACTCATGTCACCAATCGGCATTGATTGTCTATAAAGCGGGCGATCAGATTTGAACTGACGACATTCACGTTGGCAACGTGAGAGTACTGAGTTCTATAGCTAGTAACTGTAAATAGTTATGAGCCAAACGAAACACTGGGTGACCAACTTGGTGCCATGTTCATAGCACCGCGAGGCTAGTTGGAACGCCGGTTCAAGGCAGCTTGCTCAGGCACTACGGAACAGCCTCTTCCCAGCGACGTTCCAAAACTCATCTTCTTCTATCACGCCGCTTGCCGCACACGGCGGTAAGTGCGAAGCAGACCGCCTAAACGACGGGGTCTTAAATCTGTACAGGCCGAGGGCGTTCAGTTTTAATTGCTTTTCGCCTTGAGAATAGACACGCCCAAAAAAAATGATAAAAAATTCCACAAAAACCCAACCAGGTATTTCTGAGTGCTAGGCTCCTGCTAATAAAAGGCAGTTTCTTTGTTTTGATATTTCCGCACAATATACTGCAATCCCGCGCCAATTCTATTGATTATTGCTGCTTACAACCATTCTCAAGTCGCTTGCGTTGTTGTTTTTGTTGATTTTAGCCTTCTTAACGATCTCGCCTCCTTTATTCGAGTATCAATAACTGCTTGACCAATGCCGACTGCGTGCTAGATTAAAGGAAGGCCATCATCTCGAGGTAGTATTCAACTCGATGCGATTCTCGCAGTACCTGTTCTAAATAAGGTGGCCGGGCATTGGTTCGCAGTATCTTTTAATCCACCAGGCGCGTCGTAAGAAATATTTCCTGCGCACCGGGAGGATTGATGATTCTGCGGCATTTCTATAGCAGTTGTATTTGGGCCTTTGGCCACGGAGTTATGGCGAGCTATGAGGAATTCTTTAGCTAAGTTGCTACCTTCTACTCTTGCCCACGTCACTTTGTATTGTAACCATCGCCAGGCCAATCGCTTGGGGATGGAGAAACCATATCCGGTGTTCCTTTTGAAAAGGTAGAAAATCATGTCAAGAACAGCCCCTCCAGCAGGAAAGATCTGTTTGTTTGGACTTGTAGTCCTGTTTGCGATGACGAGCGTCGCGCTGGCTTACGACCCGCCGATAGGCATTCCCGAGCCCCCGTTCGGGATCGACGAAGACGTCAGCATGTACGACAGCGCAACGTACGACTTTGGCTCGGGCGGAGTATCTTACCCCGACGAAGGCGACGGACCCTATACGCACTACGTCGATAACACTGATCCCAATGCCACAGACACCAGCAACCCATACGGTACGCCGTCAGTTCCTCGCAAGACTCCTACCGGCGGCACTTCCGGCGGAACGATTACTCTCGCGGCCGGTTCTGTTATGGAAATCCATGGCGGCCCATATGGCAACACTGGTTACCCAAAAGTTATCGCCAATGGCACGGCCACAAACCCCGTTATCTTCCGCGGCGCTGATCCAGATAATCCAGTTGAATTCACAGGAGTAGGCACTAACGATCAAATATTCGAGATCGAGGGTTCCTACATAATCCTGGAGAACATTAAGTTCACCGAAGGTGCCCTTGTTCGCATCGTCGCAAACTCTGATCATGTTTCGATAAGGAACTGCGCGGTTGACAATACAGGTTTTAGTTTTGGTGGCCGGGGTGCAGCCGTCGTCGTGGGCGCTGGCTCTGAGTACTGCGTCGTATATAACAACCACATCCACCACAACGCTAAAATGGACGGTGAAGAAATTCAAGATCTTCACGGTACATCCACTGGTTCCGGTTCGTCTAACATATGGTTTTTGGAAAACCACATCCACCACAACAGTGGCGATGCATTCCAGGCCCTTCACTATGCATCGGTAGCACCTCATCATATTTATGTCGGCAGGAATGTGATGCACGACGACCGTGAAAACGGTATAGATCTCAAGACGATTGACGATATCGTTATCTCCGAAAACGTATTATACAACTACACATCTTCGGGTTCCTCAACCGGAGACGCCGTAGTTTTCGGCAGCAACGGCTATTCCGAAGAGTTCGGCCCGTTGCGGGTCTCTTTCCTGTTCAACGAAATCTACAACGCAGAGACTGGCCTTCGAGTCGAAGGTGTCGAAGATTGTTGGATCGTTGGCAATACGTTCTATGATATTGACGGCAACGGTATCACGTTGGATATCGACGGCGATTCCGACAATGTGAATATCGTCCACAACACGATCGCAGATGTCGGAGGTGACGGGATTCACCACCACTGGCAACCAGGCGCTACGAACATCAACATCCTGAGCAACATCATCAGCGATGTCGGTGACGCCCATATCGAGATCGGCGCAGCTTTGATCTCAGATGTTACCGTTGAGTACAATTTACTCTACCAGGACGGCAGTGATGTTTACGCTGATTGGGGTGTTTCAAATTACTACACTCAGTCGGCATCGACGCTTAATGCAATTTCCGGCTGGGCCAATAATGTTGTTGCCGATCCGGATTTTGTAGACGCAGCCAGCTTTGACTTCCACCTTGATACATCATCATCAGCAACAGATGCCGGCACGGCCACTGATGCCTATGACGATTTCTATACTCTATATACAATTGATATTGAATTCGATAATGACGGCACGGCCAGGCCGTTAGGTAATGACTGGGATATCGGTGCATTTGAAGATGACGGGACTGGCCTTCCAAGTAACTCCGCACCAACAGTCTCTGCCGGCTCAGACGATGAGTGCACATTCCCCTCGGGTGTTAGCCTTGACGGCACGGTAACCGATGATGGCAACCCTAACCCACCAGGTGCGTTTACTGTAGCATGGTCTAAGATCTCCGGCCCCGGTACGGTAACTTTTGCAAGTTCAACATCCGTCGATACAACTGCCAGTTTCTCAGCTGCAGGCAATTACGTTCTTCGTCTAATGGCAGATGACGATGACAATACGTCCTATGACGATGTGTCGATTACAGTCAATTCAGTCCCGATCTGGACAGGAGAGGGCAACTTCACCGAATCCGGCGGAACAGTTGTAATGGAAGCTGAGAATTGGGACGACAACGATACTGTTTCTTCGCCCATCGCATGGGTGGAAGCCACGTCGAGAACCGGCTACGTTGGTGATGGGTATATGGGCACTCCCTGGGCTTCTAGCTCAGCTACTTGGGCTACTGGCTGCAAGCTAAGTTACGACATCGATTTTGTGACGGCGGGCACATATAAAATCTGGTTATATGTCAATTACGATGGTGCCTCCAATAATCACAGCTTAATTGGCATGGACGGAACTGAAGAGTTTGAGTTCGGCAGCGCTACTTATAGTTCCTGGCACTGGAACAGTGAAAGTGCAACCATTTACGTCACGGCCGGGACTCACACATTCGAGATCGTGGCCAAGGATAAGTATTTCTATGTTGACAGGATCATCCTGACTGATGATCTGAATTACACACCGTCAGGCACCGGCCAGGCGGAGAGCTCCAGGGATACTAACGTTGCACCAACGGTATCTGCCGGGAGTGATGATGAATGCACGCTGCCTTTGGGCGTGACGTTAGATGGTACGGTTAGTGATGACGGCCTGCCTGCCAGCCCTGGTTCAGTATCCACCACATGGACGAAAATTTCAGGTCCTGGTACGGTAACGTTTGGTGATTCGGCTGCAGTAGATACCTCCGCGTCATTCTCGACGGATGGTACTTATGTTCTGCAACTGGAAGCTGACGATGGCCGACTGACTTCAACCGACACCGTTCAAGTCGTGGCCAAGGTAGACCCGAACACCGCACCTTCGGCTAATGCCGGTAGCGATGATTCGATTACACTGCCAGCCGTTGCTACGTTGGATGGCACGGTTACAGATGACGGCCTGCCCGCATCGCCTGGTACTGTTACAACCACCTGGACGAAAGTTTCAGGACCTGGCACGGTAACGTTTGGCGATTCGGCGGCGGTTGATACCACGGCCACTTTCTCAGAGATAGGCACTTACGTGCTGCAATTGGAAGCTGACGACGGTAGCTTAACTGATACCGACACAGTCCAGATCGTCTGCGATCACGCAGCACCTACCGTCAACGCCGGATCGGATGATTCGATTACTCTGCCTTCAACGGCAACACTTGACGGAACAGTATCCGATGACGGCTACCCAACCAGTGGATCATTGATGACCACATGGACTAAGACCTCTGGGCCTGGGACGGTCACCTTCGACAGCGCATCCGTCGTCGATACCACTGCCACATTCTCAACCGATGGCACATATGTCCTTAGGTTGGCAGCAGACGATGGTGACAAGGCGGCCTATGACGAATTGACTGTAACAGTCAGCCCGGCCAACACCGCTCCGACGGTCTCGGCCGGAAGTGATGACGAATGCACATTACCTTCAGGCGTAACGCTTGACGGTACTGTCAGCGATGACGGTCTGCCCAACCCGCCGGCTACGGTTACGACCACCTGGTCGAAAACCTCCGGTGCGGGTACGGTTACCTTCGGCAGCACTTCGGCTGTTGATACCACAGCCGGATTCTCAGCAGCAGGTACATACGTGCTTCGCCTGACGGCTGACGATAATGATTTGTCTGCCTATGACGAGTTGACGATCGCTGTCAATGCAGCCCCAGCCAGCACTGATAACTTCAAGGAATCAGGCGGAACAGTGGTCATGGAAGCTGAAAATTGGGACGACAATGATACTGTTTCTTCGCCCAGCGCATGGGTGGAAGCGACTTCAAGGACCGGGTACGTTGGCGACGGTTATATGGGTACTCCCTGGGCTTCTAGCACAACTACTTGGGCTACTGGCTGCAAGCTGAGTTACGATATCGATTTTGAGACAGCCGGCACATACAAAATCTGGATGTATGTCAACTACGATGGCCACGCCAACAATCACAGTTTCATTGGAATGGACGGAACCGAGTTGCATGAGTTCGGCAGTGCTACTTTTAGTAGTTGGCACTGGAACAGTGAAAGTGGAACTGTTTATGTCACGGCCGGTACGCATACTTTCGAGCTCGTGATGAAGGAGAAGTATTTCTATGTTGACAGGATCATCCTGACAACTGATAGCGGCTTCACACCCTCTGGCACAGGACCGGCTGAGAGTTCGCGTATTAGTAATGAAGCTCCTGTCGTCTCCGCCGGTAGCGATGATGAATGCACTTTGCCAAATGGCTACAGCCTTGATGGTACGGTAACAGACGATGGCCTGCCAAACCCGCCAGCTTCGGTTACGACAACCTGGTCGAAGATATCCGGTCCAGGCGCAGTTACGTTTGATAGTTCATCATCAGTCGATACCTCAGCCAGTTTTTCGGATGCAGGTACATACGTACTGCGTCTGACGGCTGACGACAATGATCTGTCTGCCTATGACGAAGTAATGATAACAGTCAATGCCAATCCTGACCCCAACTACCAGGAATCAGGCGGAACCGTGGTCATGGAAGCTGAAAATTGGAGCGACAATGATACTGTATCTTCGCAAAGCCCCTGGCTGGAAGCTACGACAAGAACCGGCTACGTTGGTAATGGGTATATGGGCACTCCCTGGGCTTCTAGCACAACTACTTGGGCTACTGGCTGCAAGCTGAGTTACGACGTAGATTTTGAAACGGCCGGCACCTATAAGGTCTGGATGTATGTTAATTACGACGGCCATGCCAACAATCACAGCTTAATTGGAATGGATGGAACCGAGTTACAAGAATTCGGCAGTGCTACTTTTAGTAGTTGGCACTGGAACAGTGAAAGTGGAACCGTTTATGTCACGGCCGGGACGCATACTTTCGAGCTCGTGATGAAGGAGAAGTATTTCTATGTTGACAGGATCATCCTGACTGATGACCTGAATTACACACCGTCAGGCACCGGCCCGGCGGAAAGTTCCAGGCAGTAAGTTTCTCTGGAAACTGAAAGCAACATAAGAATTGATAAGTCAGCCCTGGGGACCACCGAGTCCTTGGGGCTGTTACTTTCCTAGCGGCGATGGTGGGATTGTTCTCGCCAGTGCCGTTGTGACATGGTGAGTCCTTGATCCATTATTGTTAGATACCGCTGGGCTGATGTGAAGTTGGCTACGCAGAACGGCCATTGAGCTCGAGAATAGACCCCCTACTATCGCTGTCCGAAGCCATCAAACTTACGCACTATCGTTGATGCCATACAATCGAAGGCGGATGTGGCGAGAACATCTGGCTTTCGGTATAATGAAAATTACATCGCCTAGCAGCGAGGTCAAGCAAGCCCGGCCGGGAAACCCCGGCTAGTTATATACCTCATTTTCAGATAAGGTTCTTATTTATAAGGTGAATACCTTGGAGATCATCGACAGCCATGTTCATCCGCCGTTTAGTGACGGCAGGAATTATCATCTCTTCCCTGAAAGTATGCCTGTTGAAACCCCCGAGCCGTTTGTCAAACAACTTAAGCAAGCCGACATTAGCCGCTGCTGCGGAGGGGTGATATTCCGGCCAGATGGAGGAGATAGATTCTCTCGGTTTTCGAGGATGAATCAGGCCGCTCTCAAGTTTCGCCATAAGGCAGGTGATTTCTACCTGCCCGGCCTTCAGCTCGATCTGCAAGATGCAGACAAATCCTGCCCAGAAATCGAGCATTACTACCATAAGGAAGGCTTCCGTTGGATCGGCGAGATTTACTTTCAATCACCCGTTTCTGGCATTTTCGTATCTTCTACAGCATTCGAAATCTATGACCTGGCTCAAAAACTCTCCATGCCAATAAGCGTAAGTTGCGGGCGAATGGATTATGCACAAAATATGTGTTTGAGTTTTCCCAAACTCAGTTTCATTCTTTCGCATGTTGAGATGCGGACGAACGATTTAGGGAGCTGGCTGAACCTAATACGGGAAACACCGAACTTATACGTAGATTTAGCCCCATCTATTGTTAGCCGGTTTGGCCTGATAAAAAAGTTTGTCGATACAGTCGCCTCGCATAAGGTTATTTTCGGTAGCGGCTTTCCCATTCGCTGCCCGCAAAGCTCGATAGCCAGTTACCTGGCTGCTGGCCTGAATGATTCGCAACTGGAATCAATTTTCGGTCTTAATTTCAAACGGATCACCGGATTAGAGTGATTACCGAAATCTATTGATTCATACACGCATCTTCTCATCGCCAGCATAGGATCCTCTTTCCGAGCAAAATCCCTATCAACACAGTTTGCTCGTAAATGATTGACTGTAACCCACCGGCCGAAAAAACTCATTTAAAAATCAAAAGATTTAGTCTGAATTATAACCAAAAGAAATACCTTTTTCCCGGCTTAACCAATATGCCAAAGTATTTCGTGTTGTTATTCTCATGCAAAAAGCATATGAATTACTTTGTTATTCGCCATACCTACTGTTCTTTGATTTATAGCGTACCGTTTTAGTTTCTTTTCAGGTTTATCAGTGTTTACTGTTTTTTTATGTGCTCAATTGACGTGGCATGTGTTGCTTGACAAGTTGGAGTTTAGTGGTAGCTTACTTGTGAGAGGATAGATAGGACAGTTCTATCTTGACCAAATCATCGCCTCGGGCCGAGGTGGTGTGTAAAGCGGCAGAGCCGCCGCTTAGATGGATTTTACATTTTCAATGGAGGTTGATATGAAACACATCGTGGTATTCTTAATTGTGCTGTGCTTGGCTGGGGCGGCCAATGCTGCCATCATAGCCCAGGAGAGTTTCTCCTACACAGCTGGGCAAAGATTGCAGGGCCAAGGCGCTGCGGATTCACAATGGGCTGGTGCCTGGTCTGACGGTACTTCCGATAACGACTTGACGATCGTCAGCGGCGGCCTGTCCTATAACGCCGGCGGCGTTGTAATCGACGGCGGAGCTACTGCTGTTGAGATGTGGGATGGGACCAATGCAGGCTTCAATTCAGAAACGCGAACGCTGGCAGCGAATCCTACAGATTCCGTTTTGTATATCCGGTTCCTTATGAGGAGTGATACCACCGGCTGGAATAGGGACACGGCCTGCTTCAGACTTACCGGCATGTACGGTTCTAATCGCAAGAATTATGCCGAGCTCGGTTACGGTGACGTCGCTGCTTCTCCCGATAATTTCTCGGGTGATATCCAAGCGAGCGAGAGCACCGCTTTTGCTGCACCCATCAGCTCAGGCCAGACGCATCTGGTAGTTGCTAAGCTTTGGATCGACTCGACTCTTGGGGTATCTGCGGACAGGTACAACACGATGGATGTCTGGATCGACCCGAACCTGGCTGGGACGACTGGCTACGTAGGCACGTCCGTTGCTGATAGTTCCAAGTTTATTGGACCTGGTTCTATTGACGGGGTAATGCTGAGCCGTAGTAGCCTCGATGGCACGAGCGACTATGTCACGTTCGATGAGTACGTTATCGGCCAGACATGGGGCGACGTAGTTGTCCCCGAGCCGACGACGATGATCCTTATGAGCATCGGCGGATTGGCGATCTTGAGACGACGTAGCCGATAGGCGAAGACGCTTTTGATTATACGTCGCAAGAAATAAAGCTAACAGCCCTTCGTGGCGATAACAAATATAAGACGGACCCTTCAGGTTTTGGGGGCTCGTCTGCCATTAAGCGGTAGTTTGTTTTTGGGCTAATGGATGTCAAATACGAGGACCGAGAGCATGTTCTCTGAGATTGTCTAGCTTGCAGCGTCGCGTCTCCGACGAACGCCAGGAGTATTGATCCGTGAGGGATTTGCACTGGGGAAGGAAACCGCTGGGACTAATTTGCCACAGGACCATCGCTCGACGGATTCATCCGGCCGATTGTCGTTAAAAAGAGGATATATTAGTTATGACGTCAAAAGGTACTCATTCGGGTCGGTGTGTTGTTGCCTATCTTCTGATGGTCGGGCTTTGCAGTTCGCTCGCTACCGCAGCCTACGATCCACCGATAGGTATCCCCGCTCCGCCTTTTGGTATTGATGAATCTCACACGATGTACACTGGGCAGACGTATGACTTCGGCTCGGGCGCCGTATCGTATCCCGATAATGGCAACGGGCCTTACACACACTATGTCGATAACACCCACCCCAGCGCTACGGATACCGGAAATCCATATGGTACGCCGACGATTCCGCGCAAGTCTCCTACCGGTATAACTGCCGGTGCCGGCGGAATTATTACGCTGGGGGCCGGGTCTGTTATGGAGATCCACGGCGGGCCGTATGCCACCAATTACAATCCAAAAATCATCGGCCAGGGCACGGCCGCCAATCCCGTTATCGTCCGAGGCGCTGACCCCGTTAACCGTGTAGAATTCACGGGACTCGCCGGTAACGATCAAATATTCTACATTGAGGGCTCTTATTTAATCCTGGAGAACATCAGGTTCTCCGCCGCAGCCCTTGTTCGTATCGCGGCTAACTCCGATCATCTTACGATAAGAAACTGCGAGGTTGACAATACGGGCTTTGGCTTTGGCGGCCGGGGTGCAGCCGTGGTCGTGGGCTCTTACGCTGAATACTGCGTCGTATATAACAACAACATCCACCACAACGCTAAAACGGACCTCGGCAAAATTGACGATCTTCACGGCACGTCGACTGGTACAGGCTCATCTTACATATGGTTTTTGAATAACGAAATCCACCACAACAGCGGCGATGCGTTCCAGGCCCTTCACTATGCAACGGTACCACCGCACCATATTTATCTCGGCAGGAATGTGATGCACGACGACCGTGAAAACGGCATAGACCTCAAAACGATTGACGATATAGTTATCTCCGAAAACATAATGTACAACTACGCACCATCGGAGACCTCACTCGGCGACGCAGTCGTTTTCGGCAGTAACGGCTATAATGAAGAGTTTGGTCCATTGCGTGTATCTTTTCTGTTCAATGAAATATACAACTCAGGAACGGGGCTTCGCGTCGAAGGTGTCGAGGATTGCTGGATCGTCGGCAATACGTTCCACGATATTGATGGCAACGCCATTATGCTGGATATCGACGGTGATTCCGACAACGTAAACATCATCCACAACACCATCACATCCACCGGCGGCGACGGCATTCACCACCACTGGCTGTCCGGCGCGACGAACATCAACATCCTGGGCAATATCATCAGCGACATCGGCGATTCTCATATCGAGATCGCTTTGGGTCTGCTGCCGGCGTTTACCATTGAGAACAATCTGTTCTACCAGAACGGCGGCAACGTTGAAGTTGAGTTGGGCAATACGTTTTACCGCAGCCAGTCGGCGTCAACTTATAACGCCCTCTCCGGTTGGGCCAATAACGTTATTGGCGATCCGGATTTCGCTGATGCCGCCGCTGACGACTACCAGATTGGCAGCAGTTCAGCCGGAATTGACGTCGCACTTGAAACGACAGCCTACGATGACTTCTACACACTTTATTCAATTGATATCAGCGTAGATAACGCCGGTGCCGTCCGTCCTCAGGGCTTTGGCTGGGATATCGGAGCGTATGAGTTTCCCGCGCCTACACCTGAGGTTATGGGCAGATACGTTTTCTACAACAACTCCGCATGGGACGGCAACGCCCCGGCTGCTAATGCTTCCGACGATGCAGCTATCGCAACCGATAAGACTGCCCTGGTTGACGGCCAGGTTGCTGGTTATGCAAACTACACAAGCTACTTCCGCGGCATTAACGCAATCATGGTCGATGCGACCCTTACAGGCGGCACTGCCTCAGCCAGCGACTTTGTATTTAAGGTCGGCAACGATTCCACCCCGTCCGGCTGGTCTGCTGGGCCAGCGCCGACGAGCGTTACCATTCGAGCCGGCGCCGGCGATGGAGCCTCGGACCGCATCACGGTTACCTTCGCAGACGGTGCGATTATCGGCGAGTGGCTTGAGGTGACGTACATTCCCACCGGAGACGTCTTCTACTTCGGCAATGCCCCAGGCGAGACGGGCAATCCCGCAACCGACGCCCAGGTAACGCCGACTGATGAAGTTTACGTCCGCAATAACCCGGCGACGCTGGCCGTCAGTTCAGCCTTGATTTCCCACGCAGGCGACTTCAACCGCGACAAGAAGGTTGGCCCGACGGATATGGTCATCTGCCGCAATAACGGCACGAATTCTTCGACGGCACTTAAGCTGATTAAGCTGGTAGACAACACGGCCCCGACCGTCCTTGCCGGCGCAGATGACACAATTACGCTGCCGATCGACACGGTTAGCCTTGATGCTACAGTTACCGACGACGGCCTGCCTGACCCGCCCGCTGATGTAACGACTACCTGGACCAAACTCTCTGGTACGGGTACGGTTACGTTCGGCAACGCCAATGCAATCGATACGACCGCGACTTTCTCTACTTATGACACGTACGTACTGCGTCTAACGGCAAACGATAATGAATTAACGACCTACGACGAAGTTACGATCACCGTTAATCGCGACCCTAGCCTCAACTACCAACCGGAGGTTGACGCTGGCCCAGACCAGAGCATTGACATGCCCGACAGCGCAACTTTGGATGCTACTGTAATCGACGACGGCAAGCCGATTTCGCCGGGAGTGGTGACCTATGCCTGGTCGAAGTTCTCCGGCAGCGGAACGGTAACCTTCGGTGATTCGTCGGCAGTAGATACTACAGCCTCGTTCAGTGTTGCCGATAGTTACGTTCTTCGTCTGACGGCCGACGATAGTGAACTGATGGCCTACGACGATATAACGATCACGGTCAATCCAGCGCCAGTAGCTTTCCAGGAAACCGGCGGGATGGTTGTGATGGAGGCTGAGAACTTCAGCGATAACGATACTGTTTCTTCACCTGGCCCATGGCAGAAGAAAGATTCGCCATTAATTGGATTCGTTGGCTCGTGGTATATGGGCAGCCCTTGGGCTGCTGCGACAACTACTTGGGATACTGGTTGCAAGATGAGTTACTGGATAGATTTCGTTACACCCGGCACCTACAACGTCTGGATGTATGTTAACTACGATGGCCACTCCAACAATCACTGTTTCATCGGAATGGATGGAACGGCGCTACCTGAGTTCGGCAGCGCTACTTTTAATTCCTGGCACTGGCACAATGAAGGCCAGACTATTGATGTAACCGCAGGGACTCACGCATTCGATATCGTCAGTAAAGAGAAGTATTTCTATGTTGACCGAATCATCCTGACGACTGATGGCAGTTTTACGCCATCGGGTACCGGCCCGGCCGAGAGTACCAGACAGTAAGTTCAACACGCAGTAAGACATCAGAATATCAACACCCAGCCCTGGTGACCACCGAGTCCTCAGGGCTGGTTGTTGCGCAGGGTTACTGGTGGGATTATTCTCGCCAGTGGCGTTGTGAGATAGTCAGCCCCATATCAATTGCCGTTCGAAGCTGCAAAGCTGAGTGGAAAGCGACTATCTAGAAAGCCAACAAGCCCCCTACCGGTGACCAACTTGGTGCTCTACTGTAGTCCGGGATTGGCAGTTCATGGCGTGATTGTCGCTTATTGGCAGGATGGGTGAGCCGAGCGAGGTTCGCCACAGGGCCGCGACGTTGGCCCAGTTGGCAAAAGAAAACACCGATTGGCAACGCATGTCACCAATCGGCATTCATTGTCACAAAAGCGGGCGATCAGATTTGAACTGACGACATTCACGTTGGCAACGTGAGAGTACTGGGTTCTATCATTAGTAATTGTCAATAGTTATGTATTGGACGCAGCACTGGGTGACCAACTTGGTGCCCTTGATTAATGCCCCCGCCGTTGCTTTTATATCTTGGTGCCTTATTCCAGGCGATGCGGCAGAAAATGTGCGTAAGCAGCCCGGCCGAGAAGTGACCATAACTTGGTATTCATCGTAATCCACCGCCGTTCATGTCTCAAGCCGCTGACGTAACACAAGCGAGGCTGCGTATTTTTTTTTGAGAGGGGGCTTGAAATCAATCAGATCGCCGTTAGTATAAAAGTAGGTCACCTTATTGGGGTAGTCAACTCAATGCAATCCATGCAGTACCTTTTTTCCAGAGGCGGCCGGGTATTGGTTCGCAGTATCTGTTAATCCACCAGAGGATTTATTTCCACGCAGTTCAGCGGCCTTAGTCTTTGGCCGTTCCCTTGGTGATTTAATTACCCTGCGTTCCCTTCTTTCATTAGCTGTTGTAGTAAGGCCTTTGGCCACGGAGTTTATGACGCGCTATGAAGTACTCTTTAGCTGAACTGCTATTATCCGTTTTACAACGTCGCGACGGCCGGGAAGGCCGAGGCGCATCCTATTTGCAATCTCCCTCTATCACCGTTTCTTCATCCTGCCTTGTCGCAGGGGTATCAATACACAGACCAATCAAGTCACTTCTCGGAAGGGTTGAACTATGACGATGTCAAAAAAACGTAAGGTATTATTTCTTGCACTTACTCTGGCGGTTTGCTTGCCGTCGGCCA
>SDBS01004138.1_pt1 | contig 14223 bp, 13 predicted proteins | sample 2277091 | NCBI WGS metagenome assembly SDBS01 (sample SAMN10404972, study PRJNA504765) | marine sediment metagenome | isolation source: marine sediment core GS10_PC15, 163 cmbsf | place: Arctic Ocean: Southern Knipovich Ridge | collected 2010
AGAGTGGAAGGCGTTTTACGCTTCCTGGTCTGGAGGACTGAACCCGTCCTATATCCTGCAACTTTATATTAACGGTTTTAACTATTTTGCTTCTTTCGTCGGGCTGTCTCCGGGTTTTTCTACCAACTTTGCTGCCATGACGTTGATTGCCCTTTGCGGCTCGACAATGGAAGTCATCATTGGAATATTGCATTCAGTCAGCATTGATGCCAGTAATCGTATCGGTTTACCGATAAAAACATCGGATCGGAGTCGACTTGTGACTATATTAGTCATAGTCATGATCATCGCGGCAACAACTGCCGCCAGCGACGCCCCGGCTGTGGTAATGCTTTACGGTATGGCTAATCAGTTACTCGCGGCGATGGGACTCCTGCTGCTGGTGCTGGCGCTGGAGAATCGAAATCTGCCGGGACAATTGCCGCTGGGCCTGGCGCTACTGCTGATACCCTCGGTATTGTGGGTAATCGGATTACAGCTGGATATGTGGTGGTCCCAGGGTTACACGTGGCTGATCCTTCCAGGGCTGGGGTTATTTATCATCGGGGGCTGGATTTTGGTGCGTACCGGACAAATATTATGGAAACCGGACAGGTTTCGCGGGAAAACTTGACAGTCAGCAGGCAAACCGCACAATCCCGTCCGCTGGACTTTATCTGCAATGAAAATGCAATTACTCGCTCTCGGCATAAATCACAAAACAGCTCCCATTGACGTGCGGGAACGAGTTGTATTTGCGCCTGAAATACTCCCCGATGCGCTGATGGATATTATTGGCCGCGGCGTTGCCCAGGAGGTGGCGATTGTATCGACTTGTAATCGAACTGAAGTTTATTGCGGCCTGCTCCCTGAACAAAGAACGGAGGCCAGTGAGTGGTTATGTCGCTACCTGAAGCTCGATACCAGCGAAGTGAAACCCTATCTTTATGAACATCCGGGTGAGCTGGCTGTTCAGCATGCCTTCCGCGTTGCTTCCGGGCTTGACTCCATGGTTCTGGGTGAACCGCAAATACTGGGACAGATGAAGGACGCGTTCGCCACTGCCCACAAAACGGGCACCACCGGCAAGATTCTCAATCGGCTGTTTCAGCAAACTTTCTCCGTTGCCAAAACGGTACGCACTGACACTGCTATTGGCGCCTCTGCAGTCTCTGTGGCATCAGCAGCCGTTACCCTGGCGAAACAGATATTCAATGATCTTTCCCAAAAAACGGTGATGCTTATTGGTGCCGGTGAAATGATCGAGTTGTGCGCACGCCATCTTGCCGATAACGCGATCGGCCACATGATTGTCGCCAATCGCACTGTTGAGCGGGCAGAATTACTGGCAAAGGAATTCACGGCCGAAGCAATATCGCTGGCGGAAATGCCGCTACGACTGGCTGATGCCGATATTGTTATCTCTTCTACCGCCAGTCAGTTACCCATACTGGGCAAGGGTGCGGTCGAACGAGCGCTGAAAGAACGCAAACACCGTCCTGTGTTCATGGTTGATATCGCTGTGCCAAGAGATATCGAGCCCGAGGTGGGTGAGCTTAATGATATCTACCTTTATACCGTCGACGACCTGAAAGACGTGGTGCAGGAGAACCTGAAGTCGCGCCAGGAAGCCGCCAATGAAGCCGAAAAAATTATTGACAGTAAAGTGATCGAGTTTATGCGCTGGGCACATTCACTGGATGCCGTGCCAACAATTCGCGCCTTGCGCGAATCGGCGACTGCCATTCGCGAGGCGGAAATAGATCGAGCGAAGCGCCAACTGGCACGCGGTGAAGACCCGTCGAAAGTGCTGGAAAAACTGGCTCGCAGCCTGACAAATAAATTGACACACGACCCCACCGCGGCTCTGCGCCAGGCAGACCATGATGGTGATGCACCCTTGCTGGCTGCGGCACGGCGTTTGTTTAAACTAAGCGACGATTAACCATGAATTCCGCAATCGAGGCCAAACTGGATGATCTTGTCCAGCGGGCAGAAGAGCTCAATGCCCTGCTCAGTGATGTTGATACCATTAATGATCAGAACAAGTTCCGTAAACTCTCGCAGGAATATGCGGAGATTTCGCCCGTAGTCAGTGAATATGACGGCTATCGGCAATCGCGGGAAGAGCTGAACTCACTGCAACGCATGCTGGAAGACAAAGATGCTGAAATGCGCGAGATGGCACAGGAAGAAATTCCGCGCGTGAAACAACTGATCGAGCAGCATGAGCTAAATCTGCAGAAATTGCTGTTACCCAAAGATCCCAACGACAATCGCAATATCTATCTTGAGATTCGCGCTGGTACCGGTGGCGACGAGGCATCGCTGTTCGCTGCCGATTTGTACCGAATGTACAGCAATTACGCGCAGAATCGTGGCTGGAAGGTTGAGGTAATCAGCAGTAGCCAGAGCGATGTCGGCGGTTACAAGGAAATTATTTCCCTGATTATCGGCAAAGGCGTCTACTCACAACTGAAATTCGAGTCCGGTGCGCATCGTGTGCAGCGTGTTCCGGAAACCGAAACTCAGGGCCGGATACATACCTCCGCCTGTACCGTCGCTGTCATGCCCGAGGCGGAGGCCATTGATGAGGTTAATATCAACACGGCTGACCTGCGCATTGATACTTATCGTGCTTCCGGTTCCGGTGGGCAGCACGTCAACAAAACTGATTCTGCCGTACGCATCACGCACTTGCCATCAGGCATCGTCATTGAGTGCCAGGATGAACGCTCGCAACACAAGAACAAGGCACGCGCCATGGCACTGCTACAAACCAAACTGCTGGATGCAGAACAGGAAAAGCAGCGATCTGAAGAAGCAGAAACCCGTCGGCAGTTGGTCGGTAGCGGAGATCGCTCGGAACGCATTCGCACCTATAATTTCCCTCAGGGTCGCGTCACCGATCACCGAATCAATCTGACGTTGTACAAGCTTGAACAAATTATGAGCGGGGAAATAAACGAAATTATTGACCCTTTGATTGCCGCGGATCAGGCAGACAAACTCGGCGCCCTCGGCGCCTGATACCGGACGACCATGTGTCAATTCACCCTCGGCAATCTTCTTAAGTGGGCCAGCGGCCAATTGGCATCGATCACTGATACACCCGCCCTCGATGCGCGCGTTCTCTTGCAACATGTCGCCAGACGATCCCACGCTGAATTGATCAGCCATGATAAAGATTTTTTACCGGAAAATGAGGCAGAAACCTTCCGTGAGCTGATACGCAAGCGTCGCAAAGGAATGCCTGTCGCTTACCTCACTGGAGAACGTGAGTTCTGGTCAATAGTATTCAAGGTCACACCAGCGACCCTCATACCGCGACCGGAAACCGAATTGCTGGTAGAACAAACGCTGGCACATATACCGAAACAGCAGACATTTACTGTTGCCGATATTGGTACCGGGTGCGGTGCAATCGCACTTGCTATTGCCCATGAACGACCCGAGATTACGCTCATCGCCACCGATATTTCCGAAGAGGCGTTAGCGGTTGCAAAATGGAACGGCGAACGGTTCGGTATTCGCAATGTGGAATATCGTTGCGGGCATCTGATCTCTCCACTGGACAATAAATTCTGCGATGTCATTGTCAGCAACCCGCCCTATATACGTGAAGACGATCCTCACCTGGATGAAGGTGATGTTGCCTTCGAACCAAGCTCGGCGCTTGTCAGCGGAGCAGACGGACTGGATGCCATACGGACGATTGCGTGCGCTGCGCCCCACAAATTGAAAGCGCGCGGCTGGTTAGTGATTGAACATGGTTATGATCAGGCCCACCAGGTAAGAACCATCCTGGAGCACGAGGCCTTCTCAAGTATCGAAACCCGTTGCGATCTGTCCGGCCACGAGCGCATCACCCAGGGCCAGCTGGCGTAGCCAGTTTTAGCGTTTGATCAAACCCGGGTTCCTGCCAATTATTTTCAGTTCGCCACGGTGGTAAATCGCATAAGCCCGGGTGTTGGGCCTCCTGGGTCGGTCATCATCGCGCCGACGCAGCAAACGCCTGGGCTCGGACGTTTGTCGCTTGTTGTTATCGGCTGAGAAAACCTGAACGGCGAGTTTGGCAAACCCTGACCGCTTCGTATCTCCGAGCATGTTGCTCGTCGCCGTTGCGACCAGCTCGGAGAGCGTTACCTGCCACTGACGTGGTTTCTCTATCAGGGTGGCAGCGGCATCTACCACATCACGGACACGGCGCAAAAACTCAAATTTACTGTCGTAAAGTCGATTGATTTCGCTTGTGCGGGCGCCAAAACCAGAAAGCGTTGCCAGTGTTTTATCGCCTTGTTCGGCCAACTCTGACAGTTGGCAGCGAACCAGATGGACGCCCACCATGGAACGATCGATGTTGGCCAGCCAGCGATCAGCCCATGCGGCAAAGGCATCATCGGGTGCCAACGAACGCACGCAATACATCGCGAACGCCAGCTTTTGCTCGGGCAATGCTTTGGGGAGACCTATTTCCCGGATACGATGGATAGTGTTCTGCTGCTGACCAAATTCACCACGAATCTCGAACAGGCGAGGAAGCACGCATTCAGCGTGCAGCGGATTTATCATAACCGCGAGCAACGGTGTATCGGCACACTCCCATATGTTCTGCGAAACTACATCGCCACCAAATTGTCGTTTGCCATTTGTACGCTTTGTATCAATGGTCGTTCCCCGGCGGCTACGACCATTTACGTCTGTAAGTAAATATTTTTGCATTAAGAATCTCTACGGTGAACTACGGCATAGTAAGAAGGGCTATCGGCCGAAACAGGAATATTGCCCTATCTATTTGCCGCCTCAAGCGATCTCCGACGGACCAAAGCGAGATGGCGACCAGCGGCTGATTCTTTGCCATTCATGGCACTGGACGTTGGCAAATCCATGCCTCAAAATAAGATGTAGGATGAATATTGCCGATCGACTTGGGCTACTTACAAGATATCGATGATTCGAGTTTAGACAGACCTATGAATTTGGAATCACATTCCAAAACGCTTGCATAGGGACTGGCAGCACTAATTCTGTTTTTTGTTCTCACCATCAATGGCGTACTGTACGAAAATGAAAAAAACGTGGTTACATTAACGCGTTTGCGAGATCGTTATCTGCTGACCAACAAGCCTAGGCATTTATTCATCTGGCTGTGCTATGAATTGAGTCTACCTGTCGTTTCGAAAATCTCGACCAGTGAAACACTGTGCGAATGGGCCAGAGCAAGCCTGGTCCCGCTGGTCGGTCTTGGCCAACTTGTGGACGATGCAGGTGCAATGGACCACTAAATAGATTATTTTTTCTGAACCCTGCTTTCTCAAGCGGCTGTGCTGGTATGCATCACCGAATGGCTTGCTGCATCGATCGCCCTTTCTGCAATAGCTGCGAAATCTGCACGTGTAGCGAGCCCCATCACCGCACTGCTAACAGAGCGTGACGCCAGCAACGGCCAGCTGTCGGCACGGTCTATATACATCTGTGCAGCAAACACCGCTTCACTGGCACGGGCGCAAAAATCGTTGGAGTGACCGCTTGATTCTTCAATTTCGGAGGCCCTGACGCCCATGGCTCTTGAAGATTCGGTCACACCCCGGTCTTCTTTGGCGAGTTTACCAAGCGCAGTAATAAGCTTGCCCGCAGACTGAGCACCGCGGTCTGATCCATTTATCCATTTCTCCGCCCACTGATCAAACTGCTCATTCCCGTAGACCTCTGAGATTACCATCAGTGCAAAAATAATTTTTTGATCAGTTGTTATCTCCGGCACGTCCACTTCGCGCACGTCCATACTGATTGTTGGGGTGCTGGTATCAGCTGCAGCTGTTGTAAACAGCATCTCCAGCATTTTCGGCTTGTCCAGTTGCGCATGCCAGGGATTCAGCATAATCGCTACCAGGGGCGAGGTACCAATTTCAGAAGCATTCTCGGCAATAATATTGTTTGGCTCCTGTGGTAAAAAAGAGCTGCGACCCGGAACGATGCAACTCCCCCGCCGGGTGTGATTTATTGAATTTGCCAATAGGTATTTTACCATTTCTCCTCTCCATGATTATTTTGCTTGTTCCCTGAGTTGGTTCTTTTGCTTCTCGATTGCCTTATGAGAATAGAAGATTCACACTGCTATTCCAGCGTAATGTGAATACTTCACAAACGACGGGATAAACGGGTGGAATCGACAGACGAGCTTTCAGTGGGCTCAGCAACGTAGATTTGGCAGCTGATTGGACGACTGTTATAACTGTAATTATGTGTATTTCAAGAAGTGTGGGCGCATGAGTGCGGAAGACAAATCAGATCTGAACCTGTCCGACGATCAGCTGCTGCGTTACAGCCGCCAGATCATGCTGCCGTCAATCGATGTTGCCGGACAGATGCACTTGCTTGGTTCCCGAATATTGATATTGGGGCTTGGCGGCCTTGGCGCGCCAGTCGCCATGTACCTTGCCGCCAGCGGGGTCGGTCACCTTGTACTGGTTGACCACGATGACGTTGAGCTGTCCAATTTACAACGCCAGATCATTCACGAGACGGACTCTATCGGGAAGCCAAAGGTGGTGTCCGCCAAAGCCCGCCTCGAAAAAATCAATCCCGAAATTGACTCGACGGTAATCAGACACAAGCTCACCGGGTCTGAACTTACCGAACAAGTCGAACTTGCCGACGTTGTTGTTGACGGGACCGATAACTTTGAGTCCCGTTTCCTGATTAATCAAATATGTGTTGAAACAAAAACACCGCTGGTTTCGGGCGCGGTTATCCGCCTGGAGGGCCAGGTTTCTACCTATATCCCTGGCAGCACCAATTGCTGCTATCGCTGCCTGTATCAAGAGGTCGAAGCGGTGCAGGAGACGTGCTCGGAAAACGGCGTGCTCGCCCCGGTGGCAGGCATCATCGGTAGTATCCAGGCAACAGAGGCAATCAAGGTGTTATTGGGTATGGAGGGTATCCTGCTGAACCGTCTGCTTTTGCTGGATGCGGCGACAATGGAGTGGCGTACGTTAAAGATGAAAAAAGACCCTGCATGCCCGGTCTGCGCAACAACCACTGCTTGATCAACTCATATTGCAGAAAAACCAGCTGAGAGAAAAACATTATATGGAAATCAGCACGGCCATGTTTCTGTGAGTGGTTTCGGTGTCGCAGCGTATTTTAATGCATCCTGTGATGCTTCGGTCGACCATTGAATTACAAGCCACTGGCTCAACGAAAAATAACACTACGTAGCATTTGCCAGTGTTCATCCCAGCCATCAAGAGGTGACACATTAAATCCGCTGCGTATAAATTGGGCTATTCGACCCTCCAGGTAAGCCATTAACAAAAGCGCACTATCGGTAGCCGACTGTTGTGTCGTGTCAGACAGCCTGGCCTCACGCAAGACCTGCTTTAACTGAGTTTCCAGTCGATTAAAAAACTGAGTCATGCGTTTGCGTAGCTGATCGGATTCACCGACCAACACGTCACCATGCATCAATCGGCTAATACCGGGATTGCGATCAGCAAAACCCAGCACCAGCGATAGAATGGACTGTAGCTTGTGGTCGGCACCAGATGATTCACTTAGAATCCGATTGACGCGGGTAAAGACAGTCTCCTCGATAAACTCGATGAGCCCCTCGAACATCTGCTCCTTGCCCGGGAAATGACGATACAGCGCGGCTTCGGAGAGTCCAATCTCCCGCGCTAACATGGCGATTGTGACATGCCTTCCCTGAATTTCCTCGAGCAAACGCGCCAGCGTTTGTAAAATTTCCTGCTTACGCTCACTACCGGACGGACGCGGCACGGTCTATCTCCTGTAACGATGAGGCCAAGATACATTAAATATGTCGGATTGCATGACAGCCGGAAACGGCATCAGGGTTTGATCAGCGTACCGACACCTTGATCGGTAAAGATTTCGAGAATAACCGCGTGAGGCACACGACCGTCGATAATATGTGCAGCCGGTACTCCACTTTTAACCGCATCCAGAGCACAGTTTACTTTGGGCAGCATGCCACCCGAAATACTGCCATCTTCAACCAGCGCATCAACTTCTCTTGCCGACAGGCCCGTCAGCAGTTTGTCACCGTGATCGAGTACGCCGACTGTATTGGTGAGCAAAATCAGTTTTTCGGCTTGCAGTGTAATAGCGAGCTTACCGGCAACAATATCGGCATTAATATTATAGGCCTGACCATCTTCGCCCACGCCAATGGGGGCGATAACAGGAATAAAATCACGCGTGTCCAGTAGCGCCACCAGTTCAGGGTCAATTGACGTCACCTCACCGACATGACCGATATCGACAATCTCGCTCGGTATATCCACATCCGATTCCGACTTCAACAGCATCTTCCTGGCCCGGATCAGCCCGCCATCCTTGCCCGATAGCCCCACGGCCTTGCCACCATGCTGGTTAATCAAGCTGACAATTTCCTTGTTCACCAGCCCGCCCAGAACCATCTCGACAATGTCCATGGTCTCACTATCAGTGACCCGCATTCCTTGCACAAATTTGCTCTCTTTGCCGATCCGGTCCAGCAGCTTGCCGATTTGCGGACCACCTCCATGCACTACAACGGGATTCATGCCCACCAGCTTCATCAGGACAATGTCACGAGCGAAACCGCGCTTTAACTGCTCATCTACCATGGCATTACCACCGTATTTAATGACGATAGTCTTGCCCTGGAAACGTTGAATATAAGGCAGCGCCTCGGCAAGTATTTGTGCCCGCTCGGCGGCGGTTTTTGGTGACAGTGACACGGTACTGTAGCCTTTTTGTTATGGTCAGCCTGACATTACCGCAAGCGTATGGCGATGTCAGCTGCTGACTCAAAAAAACAAAAGGGCCATCAGGCCCTTTTGCGACAAACAAACTCTATCAGGCTCAACCGACAGCTACACTGATTCGTTTGGGTTTGACTTCTTCTGCCTTTGGCAACGTCACCTGCAGTACTCCGTCCTTGTGGGTGGCCGTGACTTTGGACTCATCAATGTCGGCGCTCAGGCGCAGGCTGCGCATATATTTTCCGTAACGACGTTCCTGGCGTATGACGCGCGCACCTTCTTTCTCTTCTGTTTCGCTTTTACTTTCAGCGCTGATGGTCAGCACACCATTTTCCACCGTGACGTTCACATCTTCCTTACGAACGCCGGGGATCTCGGCACGTACAACAAAATCGTTATCACTTTCACTGACATCCACCGTTGGCACCAGGCCGCGGTTGTCAGCCTCAGCAATGAGTCGCATAGGGCCAAAGAATCCCTCGACCATGTTGTCAAAGTTGTAATCCAGCCAACCAGGCGGTTGGCCTCTCTGGGGTCGAGTCACTAGACGCATGATTCATCTCCTTTCATTCATTTTTCAACATTGCACCAACTACCTGATTCCCGTAGGAGTGGTAGTGCGATAGAACTTTCATAAATGAAAAATGGGGACGCGCTCTTTTATTTCAAGAGGCGATCAAGAAAATTCCCGGGTGAAAGAAGTAACCTGTCACAGGATATATCGTGTCAGGTCCTCGTTTTGAATAAGCTCGCCCAGGTTGTCATTCACATAAGCAGCATCCACTTCAATGGTTTCGCCACTACGGTCTGCGGCTTCGTACGAAATCGTCTCCAGCAGGCGCTCCATCACGGTATGCAAGCGGCGCGCTCCAATATTTTCCGTAGTTTCGTTTACCTGCCACGCCACCTCGGCAACGCGGCGAACTCCATCTTCGGAGAATTTGAGCGTTAATCCCTCCGATGCCATCAGAGCTGCATATTGTTCGGTCAATGAGTCATCGGGTTCAGTCAGGATACGAACAAAGTCGTCTACACTGAGTGCACTCAATTCAACACGAATCGGTAGACGGCCCTGAAGCTCCGGGATCAGATCCGACGGTTTGCTGAGATGAAAGGCGCCCGAGGCAATGAATAGAATATGTTCGGTCTTTACCATGCCATATTTCGTGGAAACAGTGGACCCTTCCACCAGCGGCAACAAGTCGCGTTGTACGCCTTCGCGCGAAACGTCTGGGCCATGGCCCTCGGATCGTGAAGCAATCTTGTCTATTTCATCGAGAAATACGATGCCGCTTTGTTCAACCCGCTCTACGGCCATGACCTTGATGTCTTCGTCGTTAATTAGATGTCCTGCTTCTTCCTCAATCAATAATTTTATTGCTTCTCTGATTCTCAGTTTTCGCTTACTAGTGCGCTGGCCACCCATGTTCTGGAACAGGCCCTGCAACTGACCTGTCATTTCTTCCATACCCGGTGGTGCGATTATTTCCACACCCATGGACGGCGAACTGATCTCGATCTCGATTTCTTTTTCATCCAGATCGCCTTCGCGTAATTTCTTGCGAAAACGCTGGCGTGCTGTTCCTTCATCGGCGCTCCGGCTCGCGTCTTCGGCACTAACGGCAATACCAGTATCGCGTGCTGGCGGCAGCAGGATATCCAGAATACGATCCTCGGCCTGATCCTCTGCACGCTGCTGCACCTTTTGCATTTCTTCGATACGGGTCATCTTGACCGCAGAATCCACAAGGTCGCGGACAATCGAATCAACCTCACGGCCAACGTAACCAATCTCGGTAAATTTGGTCACCTCGACTTTAATGAAAGGTGCCTTTGCCAGGCGCGCCAGACGGCGGGCGATTTCGGTCTTGCCAACCCCCGTGGGGCCGATCATCAGTATATTCTTCGGGGTAATTTCGTTACGCAGTTCTTCGTCAGGCACCTGGGACCGGCGCCAGCGATTGCGCAGCGCAATGGCTACCGCACGCTTGGCATTGGTCTGACCAACGATGTGTTTGTCGAGTTCCTGAACGATCTCCCGCGGTGTCATTTCCGACATGTTTATACAATCTCCAGTTCTTCGATGGCGCGGTTATGGTTAGTATATATGCAGATGTCGGCGGCGATTTCCAGGCTCTTTTCAACAACAGCGCGCGCATCCAGGTCTGTATTGGACAACAAGGCGCGTGCCGCAGCTTGCGCGTAGGGGCCACCGGAACCGATCGCAATCAGTCCGTCTTCAGGTTCTATCACGTCACCATTGCCTGAAATAATCAATGATGCAGTTGCATCCGCCACCGCCAGCAATGCCTCCAATCGGCGCAGACTGCGCTCTGTACGCCAGTCCTTCGCCAGCTCCACCGCCGCGCGCGTGAGGTTACCCTGATGCTTATCAAGTTTGCCTTCGAAGCGCTCAAACAAGGTAAAGGCGTCGGCCGTTCCGCCAGCGAAACCGGCAATCACCTTGTCTTTATACAGACGCCTGACCTTACAGGCGTTACCTTTCATAATGGTATCTCCCATCGACACCTGGCCATCGCCACCGATTACGACACGATTGCCCTTGCGTACCGACAGGATTGTTGTTCCTCGAAACTGTTCCACAATATTACCTGCGCTTATGCACTGATACAGAGAAATCTAAATGTAATGCCTCTCACATGTTTTTCAATGCCGATTTACTCGTAAATACCGAATTTGCCGGTTCTGGCCGGTTCCATCGACCCGATTAGCGTCTTTATCCTGCCAAAGTCCCGCTCTTCTGATAATCCACTATACTTATTTGGAGTTTTTAGTGATCTCCGGCAATGGGTCGCCCAGGGGTGGGACGTGTCAAAATTTGATTCAAGATGGGAGCGGTACGCTCGCCTGCTCGATGGCCCACATAAGTTTGCAGACTACGACTGCGAACGCAATACCATATCGGTCGAGGAGCTATTCGAGCGCTATAACGAACTGGGTTTTCTCTATCCCGCTAAACAACTTGAGCTTGATCAGATCTGGGATAAAGTTCGTCACAACTGGGCGCAAGCCTACAAACTGGGTGGCGATATTCTGCGTGTTTACACCTATCGTTCACCAAACGGCGAATTTGCCACGACAACGCTGTGGCGATCCGGCCAGGATGGCTGGACAGCAGAACATCTGGTGGCAAATGATCCTGTTGCAGCCATGATAATGACGCTGGGTGTTTCGTGTGACGGTATCTCCGATGGCATCAAATATGTCGAGTCCTGGTACAGGCCAACGAATCCCTACCCCAACCGACTTTACTCAAGAGCCGCGAGATATATTGGAAGCAGCCACTCCAGCATCCGCGTATACAATTATCTTGCAGTCAACCCGAACAATCTCAAAAAACACTTAACAACAAAATTTATTTCTGAAGAAGTCACGACGGGTTCGCCTGAATTGTTTGAATTAGCTTGTGAAACCCGAGGGCATATTTATGCCACGGGTGAAGGACTGGCCAACTCCGATATATCGCTTTCGGCCTTGCACAAACTTTACCAGACAGTTGGGCTAACACGGCAACGGAAAGTCGTTTTGCTGTATCGACCAGTGGAAGACGTTCCCGTCGGAGCTGCCATTGCTTACCGCGGCCCACTTGGATTCAACCTGAGTCTGATTGAAAATCGATGCGACATACTTCTTGGGCATGGTCTGACAAACGACGAAATACTTCCAGCAATCGCGACGCTGGTTGATGGGGTTCGAGATCGTTACGAAGGCTTTCCTCCTGATTATATCCCGGTCATAGGTGATAATAAAGTGCAAGATGCCGTTCTTTCGGCATCGGCGGGTCGCGTATTGCGCCGTTATGCCCATTTTGGCGTTACACAAGATGGATTTGCCAAATGGTATGACTCGGTCGTCAGTATTGTTGGTCGGGTCGTTCGTCACCGCGCTAAAAAGGAAGCCCGCAATCAAGTAACCTGAAATGCCTAATAGTAATAAGTACATCATGGATGATCCGCGTGAAGCGAGACGGCTGGAAGGAAAAGTTAATTCCGCTGACTGGATCAACAAATATTTCAGAAGGATCAGCAATACGGGAAACGTCACCCTGGACGTGGGTTGTGGCCCAGGCACACTGCTAGACGGTATAAAAACGCAATATCCAGATCAAACTGTCGTTGGTGTCGATATTAGCCATGAACGCTTGAGTCATTCGTGTACTCAAAATTTAATCTATTTTATACAGGCAAGCGGCCTGTCCCTTCCTTTCCCGGAATCAAGTTTCGACTCGATATATACGCGATTCCTTCTGGAATACCTCCCTGATCGCGAACAAGCCATTGAGGAAATGTATCGTGTCTGTAAACCGGGGGGTAAAGTCCTGCTTCAGGATCTGGATGGACAGTTGGTGACAAACTGGCCAATCGACGATAGCCTGGCATCGCGAATCGTAAAAATAGCTGAGGTGCTGACCAATACCGGTTTTGACCCATTCGTTGGGCGAAAACTGTTCTCTATGGCCACAGCGAGCGGGCTGAAAAATATTAAGGTATCCGTCGAGCCCTATCACCTGATTGCGGGCACGGCTACAACCGAACAACGAAGTCAGTGGGAACTAAAACTTGATATAGCGCACCCTCTTATTGCAAAAGCGCTAGGCAATGAGGAAGAGGCCAGTCTGTTCATTGGCCAGTACCTCGAATATCTTGATGACCCGAATACGTTTACTTATTCGAATATTGTGACCGTTGTAGGAACAAAACCTCAGATAACGGCAAGTGAATCTTCCGATTCCAGAGGTGGGCCATAACGAGGCAGGCGCAAACGAAAGCTGGCTGACTCACCAAAATTGCCACCGGCGATCAGGTTTCCGCCAAGACATCGTGACAAATAGCGAGCCAGAATCAGCCCCAACCCACTTTCCGAACCTGGACTGAGATAATAAGGCATAAACAGGCGAACCCGGTCTTCGGGTGTCAAACCCACACTACTGGTTGAAAAATTAAAAAGAATTTCCTCTTTTTCGCCCGGTAGCAATTCGATTTTGAGCGATATTTTCTTATCGCGAGAAATGGCGGACAAATATGAAGCCACCAGAAATAGTACCTTCGCCAGTTTCTTTGGATCAGACCGGAAAGCGAATCCCTTTTTAGACTCACCAGAAAGCGCAATCTTGCCTATGTCCCGTTCGGCAAGATCCCGGACCAGCGGTATGGTGATGCTATCGATATCGATGCCAACGATTTCAGGCGCCGTCGCCTTTACCTCAAGCGCATATAAGTCCAGCACGTCCTCCATTATCGATGACAGTCTATTCGTTGAATGTCTCGCTGAAGTTAAAATATATCGATATTGTTTCAACTTGTCCTTATCTGATTGCACGATCCCGTCTTCAATTCGATTAATAATTGTCCTCAGGTATCCCCTGATTTCATCCGCTTTAGAATTGAAGTATTCATTCTTGTTTTGCTCGCGGCTTGTTAACAGTTCAAGCGTCTCTTCCAGTTGTTGTCGT
>SDBS01004139.1_pt1 | contig 14220 bp, 14 predicted proteins | sample 2277091 | NCBI WGS metagenome assembly SDBS01 (sample SAMN10404972, study PRJNA504765) | marine sediment metagenome | isolation source: marine sediment core GS10_PC15, 163 cmbsf | place: Arctic Ocean: Southern Knipovich Ridge | collected 2010
GAGGGTCAACTCCCCTTTTTGCGTCCGAAATAGATGCCCCTTAATTCCGATGATATCGCCTAAATCCAACTTCTTTTCGATGAACTTAATCGGTGTTAAATCCCCTTTGAGCCCCGTCACTTTTGTCTCATCACGGTTAAAAAGGATCTGGATCTTTTGCATCTCATCGAGAATTTGTGCGAAAATATTGGTTCCCATGGGTCGAAACAGGACGATACGCCCAGCTACGCTCGCCGCGTCCGATTTCCCTTCCATCGCCTCATCAAAGCTAGCCACCTCTTGCTTGTCATATTTAGAGATCAGATCATGGACACTATTGGTTGGTACAAACTTGGCCGGATAGGGATCGATGCCGAGTGCTTCGATCTCGATGAGTTTTTCTTTGCGCGTCAGATACGCTTCGTGCTTGTGATAATCGGGCTCTGGAATCTCAATTGGGATAATCCGATTTTCCGCTTTAGAATCCTCTCCGATTTCTCGGTGCTCGCTATCTAGCAGATACATCTCAAATGCACCGCCACAATATTTCTCGATCAGCGCTTTCAGCTCTTTCAAAGCCTTTGCAATTTCCCCCAAAGACGTATGCTCGAGCCCTTCGATCACAAGCGCCGCATTTTTGGTCTCCGCTGTGATTTTGGTCTTGTCGCACTCGCGCCAGTTCCACGCTTTACAGGTCACCTCTTTGTCATCGTGGTAGATCACTTCCCCCTTCAGTGCCGTTTCTGGTTCATCCGCGCCAATTGCGAGAAAAGGCTCGTCTCCTTTTGCAATGCTGAGCCGCACATGTCCTTCCACATAATCGAGATCATCGGCCCCTGCAGGCAGCGTATGTTTCAAGGAGATGCTATTGTAGAGGTTGACAAGGGGGCTAATATCCGGCAGCTCTTTATCTTTTACAGCACGACGCAAAAGCGCCTCTGCAGAGCATCTGGTCGATGAGGGTTTATAGCCAAATGAGCGATACGCCTCGCGCCAATCGACTAGCTTAGCCACCTTTCCCAGGTCCATTTCCCCGTAGTGCTTCTTCGCGCTCGCTTCCGCTTGGCGCAAGGTTTTTAAAGCTTCATCATTTTGAGCCTGATTATTGACGCCACGCGCGATCAAAACGCCCACTTTCAGGTAAGGATACCGCTCCCACACCTCTTGATCAATTTTAATAGCCATTTGAGTATCCACTGTTGTCATCTAAATAATGATAAGGCAAAATTAACGAAATGTCTACTCACCAAATCGATCTGACCCATACCCTCAATGACAAGATCCCCACCTGGACGGGTAGGTGCAGTTTCTACACCAAAGTCCTCGCCGATTACAACCCCGCCAAAGTGATGCGCTATCAGATGAATTCCGCCTCTGGAACCCATATGGATGCCCCTGCTCACTTCATGCCCGACGGGCTCACTATCGAAGCGATCCCCATCGAAAACCTCATCGTTCCCCTATATGTCATCGACGTAACCCAAGAGGCTCATCCCGACTTCTTCCTCACTCCCAACCATATCGCCCAATTCGAGAAGGCCCATGGAAAAATCGCCCCCAATAGCTTCGTCGTGGCCTACACCGGCTGGCAGGAGCGCTGGAGCACCCCCCACCTCTACCGCAATGTCGATTCCGAGGGAAACGGACACTACCCAGGCTTCTCCGCAGAGAGCGCCCAGCTCCTCCTCGAGAGGGAAATCGCCGGCATCGGCATCGACACTCTCAACCCCGACGGAAATAACCAAGAATATCCGGTCCACTATGCCATCCTAGGGGCTGGCAAGTACATCGTCGAGAATCTGACCAATCTAGACAAAGTCCCCGCTTCTGGGGCCCAGGTGGCCCTTCTGCCCCTCAAAATCGAGGGCGCTCCCGAGGCGCCTATTCGAGCTGTTGCTCTATTAAACTGATTGCAAATAAATATATTTATTTTACCTTGAAAAAAAACTAAAAATAATTTATAATAGTTTTTAAATTAAACCATTTTTCAACATTAAGGAGAATAAAATGAGTGCTACCAACCTTCTCGCTGCGATTCCAGCTACAGTTCGACACGAGGAAATTTATCCAAAATTAAACAGTCAAAAATTGCGCCATCTTGCTCAAACTTGTGCAGTTTTAAAAAAGGATATTGTTTCATATATAAATAGTTTTAAATCTGAGCCAAACATAATAAAAAAAACAGAACGTCTTGAAGTTTTATTCGATTTCTATCGATCAGTTGAGGACTGCACAACATTAAAGCCAATTGATATAAATATATCAGAATTTTATTCTCCATTAGACAAAAAAATAGCTAGCGTCGCTCTTCCTATATTCGCCAGATTAGCTGGGCCAAAACGGATACAAGATAAAAACATCAACGATAGATGGTGGATAGAATTCAAAATACTTTCACTTCTAACTGAAGAATTAAGTAAAATTCAACAAATGCCAAATACTCCACAAAAAGCAGAAGCTTTAGAAAAAATTGCTCCTTTTTTTAAATTGCCGGCGAGTCAGGAGAAAGAAATTTTAGATGAAGCACAGCAAATAAAAAAAGAAATCGCTGAATCAGAGGCTTTCGCCTAAATAGCGGATCCCCGAAGATGTTAGACGAATCAGGGTGTCCCCGTTTTTCTTGATAAAGCCGTTTTTCGCCAGTAGCTGGACGATGTTGTCCACGCTGCGGGTGTGCTCGCTGAGGGCACGACCCACTTTGCGCTTAGGGCCCGTAAAGAAATATGTGTGGGTTTTTTTCTAGTTTTTGATAAAATGCGTCCTATGGAAATTAATTACACTGGCACGTCTACTCTTTTACACCCTTTCTCCCTGGCCAATCGTCACCTCAAGGTTGCTTTTGCAAGCTCAAGCGCGCAAACCGTCCAGGCCCTTTGGGACAGTAGCACTATCCGCTATGTCGATGCCAACTCCCCCAATTCTCTTTTGGGTAGAGTCAAGCACTTTGTTTTTGCTGTGATGGAGTATATTCCCTTTGTGGGGATCGTTGTTGCCTTTGCAGATCGGATCTTCAATGGCTATGTCAGCTTGCCTCCCCATCTCAAAAAGGAAGCAAAAGCAGCAGTTGAAAATACGCCTAAATTTAGAACTTATCATTTTATAAATGATCCAAGCGTCCGTCTCACTGATATTACGAACCGACCCGCCAATCTCCTATTTGAGGCTGTGTTTGGAAAGGATCCCACCACGCAGCCAGGCTCAGGTGAATATTTTGCTTTTCTACCCAGCGCAAAATGGGCTAGAAATTTCCTCTTTGGCCATCAGGGAGATAAAACTTTCGCTGTTTCCGCTAAAGGGAAAGAAACGGTTCTCTTCCGAAACGGCGCATCTATGGGGAAAAAGAAACTAGAGAAATATCTGGGGAAAAACACGTTCAATATATCGCTATATGAAATCCAGGCGATGCTAAACAGCCAAAAGATTTGCGTCTCTTCTCTCATCCCCAAGGATTTTTATCTTGGGATGAAAAAGGCCTTACATAACGATGGAATCATTATTCTTCCGGCAAACGATCACAGAGTTCCCACAATTGGAGAAATTATACGGGCGGAATATCGCCCTCCTTCTGCCTGGGAAAAAGTATCCGGCGTTCAACCTAGCCCAGAAAATCGCAGTTTGCATTACTTCCAAATTTACTTAAGGGAGATAAAAAAAGACCCGGCCCGTCATGGTTTCGTCACAGATAAAGGGATGCTCACCTTCGACCAACTGGAGTCCCTTACCCTTTATCAGTTAGCTGCAATGATTGTGAAAACAGAAGACTATTACCCTCTTGTGGAAGATGGTTATCGCCTTGCCAAGAGAACCGTTGGAGATAAGGACGCCATTCGTCTTATCAGTGCTTCGGGCATTCGTGGATTTTTCAACACTGCGAAACTACCTGGAAACGATAAGCATCAAATGGACTGCCTCATCATGAAAAATACCTTCGAAGCCGCCCTTCGTAGCTCCGGACAAGGTGGATATGCCGTTTTCCCAGCTGTCGGAATGGGCGTATGGGGTGGCGATCCAGAAGTCTACTGGAAAGCTTTCTTGGATGCTGTAGTATCCGGGGCCAGCGATCTCGATACGATCTTTGTGAATCCAGGCCACCAAAAATCACCCACGGGAGCTTATAAAGGCTATGGCGGTGAAGAGTTTGCATTGCTGCTTGAAGAGCACTTGCAAAAACATCCGAAAAACAAAAACTTGCGCAAGATCGTCAACCTCTATGATCGAAAAACCGATCTCATTCTTTTAGCTCGAAACCTGAAAAAAGCGTGTCCTGATAAGACGGTTTCTCTTTTCAATGCTTCTGACCCAGATGTCACTTTGGGCAGCCACGTTGGCGAATATGTCAATAATATGGGCCATCCCTCCACAACCGAAGAAAACTTTGCCGCTGCCGGCACAAGTGGCTTTGGTTTTGAAGATATTACTCATGTCTTCAAGGATTTAAATCGAGTCATACAATTTTAAACCTCTGTGGTTTTTTGTCTCTCAGAGACTCATTTCCAAATAGCGGATCCCCGAAGGTGTTAGACGGATCAGGGTGTCCCCGTTTTTCTTGATAAAGCCGTTTTTTGCCAGTAGCTGGACGATGTTGTTCACGCTACGCGTGTGCTCGCTCAGGGCACGACCCACTTTATAGCGGTCAATTTCATCTTCTTTAGCAAGCTCATAAATCTTCTTGAGATAGAGCTCTTCTTTGCTTTTCTTACGCTCGCTCATTTCTTTTTTAGCCGGGGGCCAGAGGGGGTGTCTTCGATCAAATAGCCACTTGAGGTGATTAGATCGCGCTGTTTGTCGGCCTCGGCCCAGTTCTTTGACTGGCGGGCCTCTTCTCGCTTCTTAAGAGCTTCGAGGAGATTGGTTGGAACGTCGAGATCTTCACGCTCGAAAGGGATGACGCCGAGAACGGCGTCGATCTCGCGAAGGAAGGCGAGCACTTTTTGGGCGTCTTGCTTGCCAAGGGCGTTTTGGTCGCAGAGTTGATTGACTTTGCGCACGAGGTCAAAGAGGGCCGCAAGAGCAGGTGAGATATTGAGGTCGTCGGCGAGAGAAGCTTTGAAGCTCTCGCGGGTGGCATTGAGGAGCGGGTCGATTTGGCCTTGGGAGGTGGAGTCGATCTTTTGGAGTCTGTGGACAAAGTCGCCGAGCCGCTCGAGGGTGGCACGGGCAGCTTCCAGCCCTTCTAGGGTGAAGTTGAGCTGCATCCGATAATGAGAATTGAGGAGCATGAAACGTACTTCGCTGCCGGTGTAGCCCTTTTCGAGGAGGTCGCGCAGGGTATAAAAATTGCCGAGGCTTTTGGACATCTTTTTGTGATCGACGAGGAGATGCTCGCAATGGAGCCAGTGTTTGACGAAGAGCTCGCCTGAACAGGCCTCAGACTGGGCGATTTCATTTTCATGGTGGGGAAATATGTTGTCGACACCGCCGACGTGGATGTCGATGGTTTTGCCAAGGATGCTCATCGCCATTGCAGAGCACTCGATGTGCCAGCCGGGGCGGCCTTTGCCAAAAGGGCTTTCCCAAAAAATTTCACCATCACGTTTGGGATCGTAAGCTTTCCAGAGGGTGAAATCGGCGATATTTTCTTTGTCGTATTCATCAGTGCCGACCCGCTGGGATGCGCCGGCTTTGAGCTCATCGATATTGAGGTGGGAAAGGCGTCCGTATGAGGGAAACTTGGAGATGGAAAAATAGATGCTCTCATCGGCGCCGCGGTAGGCGATCTTTTTGTCGATGAGGGTTTGAATGATTTCGATCATTTGAAGGACAAAGTCGGTTGCACGGGGGTAATGCTCTGCTCGCTGGATGCTTAGAGTATCGAGGTCTTTGAAAAAGGCTTGTGTGTAGGGCTCTGTATACTCTTTGAGGAGTTTATTTTCATGAATGGCGCCAGCGAGGGTTTTATCGTCGATGTCGGTGATGTTCATCACGTGATTCACATCGAAATTGAAGTATTTGAGAGTGCGGCGGAGGAGATCCTCGAAGATGTAGCAACGAAAATTGCCAATGTGGGCAAAGTTATAGACGGTGGGACCACAGGTGTAAAGACGGATTTTGTTGTCTTCGAGAGGGACAATCTCTTCTTTTTTGCGGGTCTCGGTGTTATAAAGTTTAACCTTCATACATTTCGTCCAATAACCGGTATTGGGTTTTGCCTGTTCCCGTTACGGGGATCTCTGCAATTTTGCGGATTTCTGCAATTTTGACAAGTCTGCTATGGCCCGCGTCTTTGAGGGCCCGATTAACGGTTTCACGGTCGAGGTCGTAGGTGCAAAAGACGATAATTTGGGGTTTTTCACTCTCTCGCCCACTAACGATAGCGACGATGGATGGCCCTTCAATCTTGAAAGGGGCCCAACCTTTCTCTTCGGAGAGTTTGAGTAGATCTTCTTCAAGACCGCCCAGGCTCACCATTTCTCCCCCAATTTTCACGAAGCGTTTCAGTCTTCCGGTCAACATCAAGGTTCCATCGGGATCGAGATAGCCCCTGTCACCGGAGCGGTACCAACGCTTGCCATTGATCTGAATGAAGGGGTCGCGCCTCTCACCTAGGTAGCCATTAAATACGCCTGGTCCTGCGATGCAGACTTCTCCATCTTGGCCCAATTCAAGGAGGTTGTCATTTTCGGGATCGATGATGCAAAGTTCGACACCTGTCACCGGCCTGCCGACTCCTTTATGGGGCTCGTCTTCCCGGTCAATGGTGACGATGGGGCTGCATTCGGAAATCCCATATCCCTCGAGGACGATTTTTCCTTTAGCTTTTAAGGTGTCTAAGAGTTCTTCGGGAGCTTTTTCTGCGCCTGTGACCACCATGCGCAGGGATTCTAATTGGGAATTTTTCGCCACGCGGAGCATCCCTTGGATGAAGCTCGGAGCGCAGCAAAAGAGGGTGGGTTTCCAATGCTCAATGTCATTTGCAAGAGAACGACTATCGGTCGGATCCGGGGCGTAGCACACTTTCACTCCTAATAAAAGGGGCAAGAGGCCCGTAACTGAAAATCCAAAGGAGTGAAACGGGGGCAAAACACCATATAAACTATCTTGAGTCTTAAATGTCACACACTGCATCGCGCCGCGCTGATTGCTCAACAGGTTGTGATGCGACAGGGGAACGCCCTTGGGAAGAGTTTCTGTTCCGCTTGTAAAGATGATGACAGCGGGATCGTCTTCTTTGGGTGGGTTAGGCAGTTTTTTCAGAATTTTGGAGGCCCTAGAAAAGCTCATCAAGAGTCCTTTGAGCTTGGTTTTGAGGGTGATTTTCCCGCGCAATTTTTCCATCAAAATGAGTAAATCATCCACCCGCCCGAGATCGCCATTTTCCAAGCGGCTTAAAAAGCGAAAGGAACTGAGAACCACTTGCAATGAGCAGATATCTGCCGCGTGCTCGAGATTGCGAAAGCCTGCTGTCCAATTGAGCATGACGGGGATTTTGCCCGCAAGTAGCGTCGCTAAAATCGTGACATAGGCTGCAACGGATGAGGGTAACATTATCCCGATATGATCGCCTGGCATTTTGCGAATCTCAAGTGATAGAACCAAACATGCCCGCTTGAGTTTTCGATAGCTCAAGACCCCCGAAATGGCATCTGCACATGCAATCGCATCTCCCATCCGGTCACAACTTCTCAGAAAGACTTCTTGGATGGTTTTGCCAGGGGGGATTTGGGGATCGGGGCGATACGATTCTTTTGGCCATTTGGATTTTCTGTTCGAATGAGTATGGATTTCTGTTTCTTTTTTGACTCCTCCAGCTGCTTGCAATAGATCGTAGACGGTCTGCAACTGGCCAGGGGCAAGTCCCGTGATGTCGAAGCGTTCTTCTAAAAAGACATAGAGTTGGGACACATCGAGTGAATCGAGTCCCAAATCGTTTGACAGATGCAAATTAGATGTCAATTCGTTGATGGGGCAACGGGTCATTTTCGACAAGGTGCTCAAAATTTGAACACGCATGTCGTCAGAAATGTGGACTTCTTTTTCAGGAGCAGCTTCTTGCGCAATGACTTTGGGCAGAGATTTTTTCCAAAAGAGAAAAGAAACCAATTTCACCGGCTCGGGTCCGTCTTTGTTGTACCAGTTTTCCAGCCACTGGTTGATCTGAATCTTATCCCCTTCCCGTGGGAAGTCGTCAGGAGTAAATTCGAGTTCCACTTTGATAGGGCGTCTGGGGGTAAAAAAAATCCCATTTTTGAGGAGAACTTTGAACCCATGCCAAAGGGTTTTGCTAAAATCGGGACTGTTGCCCGTGAGGGCTCGAGAAAAGGTACTCCCCCATAGACCTGTTGTCCGAACGAGTACGATCTTGGTTGTCGGATTGAGTTTAATCAAGTCGGAAACGAGCGAGGCGCCACCGATCCGTTCGTCCGGGGTGAGTTTCAACTTACCTGAGGGATAAACGAGAAAGTTTTCTCCTTCAGCAAGTTTTGCAATCATCTTCTTTTTGAGTTTTTCGACTTGACGCTCTTTCCACTTATTTGATAGGTCCATCGTGGGCAAGGGAAGGACGTTGACGAGATCCATGAAAAAGCGGAGTCCCTTTATATAGTAGAAATGCTCCACAACAAGAGGGCGTGGCTTGAATTGACGCCATAGTGTGCGGATCATGATGAGCGGATCCATTTCTGCAGGATGGTTGGGAAGAAAAAGGATTCCCTTCTCTTTGGACTTGGCGATTTTCGAGAGGCCTACTACCTCGACTCGATAGCGCAATGAAACGACGGCTCGAAACATCCAATAAAGAATGTGCAATACAAAATGACGCATAACGACCAAGAATACCTGTGATTTGACTAAAACTCAAGCACCCCTAAGAGACCATTATGCATTTAGGAAATTGTACAAATATTTACTCTGTATGCTGATGGGAACGATCTTTTGAAAATCTATTTTTTCTTTCAAAATTTCTTGTGCTTTTAATTTTCGCTTTTCAGGCCATTGATTCGATGGAATTTGATTTTTCAGATCTTTTGAACAATCTACACTACAGGCAAATATCCACTGTGGTGAAGGCATTTTTTTTTGATTAAGGACTTGCCCCATTTTCACATTAATAATCTCTTTTATCCTTTTCAAATTGGCAACGAGGTAATTTTTGATTTTCTCTTCAGATTCAGACTTAACAAGAAGGGCTTGAATTTTTACTAAATAATTAAAACTTAGCCGATGTAACGAACTTTGCTCATAAGACGTGCAGCTCGCGTCGATTTCCGCTCGTTTCAATCCAGCCATGATCCAAGGAAGAGCTTTATCTGCATATACCTGGATTGTTGGTGACTGAAGAAAGTATTCGATCCCAAGTTCCATCATGAAAATGGGATGACCCTTATTGACTTGTTTTTCAAGCCAAACAATGCGTTTTTTTGCGCTTTTTTCGGTCCAAAGATAGTGCAGAGCTTCTTTGTAATTTTGAGATTCCAACAGCTGATTCAAATTATTAACATTTTCTAAGCCATGATATTTCTTTTTCAGTGTAGAAATATACGCACCATTCCATCGCTCACCTACATATGCATCAACATGTCTTTCTAAACTATGAACAGCTTCTGGACGCAATTTAACGGTAACTGGCGCAACACTAGGAGCTTTTTTAAAGCAAAAAAATAGTGAGATAAAAAACTTCCCAATCCGCAAAAATCCTTTTTTCAGCCTATCAAAGATGCTCGTTTTTCTAGACACGAGAACATCCTGATACCTCAAAGGACTCTGAGGGGTTTGCATGTTTATTTGCTTGGTTTCATTAACAAAATTCAAAGATGAACCTTCTACTCTTTTTACCATAAAATCCTCGTCTAAAAAAGTGAGGTAAATTATGCACAAAAAATATCTTTAATGTCAAAAGGAAAATTTGACTAAATATCTCAATGGTAATAAATACATTCTTTATGGCTGATTCAAATGGGAAGCGTCCATTTTCTATCCATGCATTCATTGAGCAGACCGCTCAAATGCTGCGTGATGCCGCCAAATCTCTTCAAAAGAAGAAAAGAAAAGTTGCAAAAGAAAATGGCATTAGCAACACGAATAAAATCAGCCAAATCGCGCTCATGCTACGCTCTCAGGTTAAAAGGCGAAAAAATCGAAAGAAATCGAAAGATTAAAAAATCATTAACGATATTTTTTATTTGTGTAAAAATCGATCGATATCGATGATCGGAAATGTACAGCAACTCTACATAGTGAGGTGAGATATGGAAATACGACCAACAAGTCCATCTAGAGAATTAAAAGAAAGCGTTGCCCATACAACAGCGGCTGCTGCGGGAACTTATATCAATCGAGAAGGTAGGGAAGTGAAGGCGACCCTCGGCCCTGTAGATCAAAGTGCTGCACAGCGTGAGCAAGCCGTATTTTCCAAGTCTCTACCCGAAAAATCGTAGCGTTTTAAGCGCTCGATTTGCCAAGAAGAGCTTGAAAAGGTCTAGACCTACGAAGGGAATAAGACCAAACTTGATGGCATTCGCATATCCCACGAGAAGTGCAAGGTGTGTCACTCCAAAGACGTAGAATAGGGCATTGCCAAACAGCATGATTCCAAAAATCTTCGTCGGAGTTTTCTCTTGCATTTGTTCGGATAGACACCCTACCACATAGGAAGCAATCACAAATCCGACAAGGTATCCCCCTGTTGGTCCCAATAGGTAAGCAAATCCACATCCCCCATTGGCAAAGACGGGAAGTCCTAAGGCGCCTTCGAGAAAATAAAGCGCTGTCGCATAAGCTCCGCGTTTACCCAGAAGGACGGAAAGCATGAGGATGAGTGGAGCCGTAAATGAAATTGGAACGGGGGTAAAAGGTATTCGAACCGAAATCCAAGCAGAAAGAGCTAAAAGGATACTCGCTCCAACGACGATGAGAAAATCACGTGCTTTTGTCTGTGATAGTGCAAATTCCATTTGACACCTCCTAGTTTCTGATTATTTTAAGGCTTCTTGGGTTAAATAAACAGACCAGTTAATACAGGGTGAAGCAAATACGGGTTCTGCATGGGTGGACCAACCGGGAATGGAAGAGAGAAGGGTCGCTCCCTGATTTCCCAATTCAAGAAATTTATCGTGATCTGCAGAGATGTCTCGCCCTTCTGAAAATGCGCGATGAATGGGCAGGTGTTTTTTTAGGGTTTTAAGGCGCATCGCATAGGTATTGGTTGTGGAGGGTGTCGTGCGAAAGTGACAAGATTTCGTGTGAAAGAGCTCGGATTTGAGATCCTGATAGGCCTCATATTTGTCTCGGTGATCGAAAAGGGTCACGTAATCGGCTTTTGGAAGGGTAAATCCCTCGAGCAAGATGTCTACCCACCCTTCGCGGTGGAGGTAATCATCCTCGACGAAGTAAAGGATCGTCTCATCTGAAAGTTTCTTCTGCATCACATGATCGAGCAGAGCTATAAAGGACTTTCCCTCTGCTCCAGCATCCATTTCTACCACGGGAAATTGATCTTGCTTGTGGATGAAATGAGGCTCATTTTTCACATAGTGGGTATCGAGCAAAAATGTGAAGTTCACTTTGTCGAAATCGGCAGTTTGCATCAAATTCTGATAGCACTTTTCGTGGGAAAAGGCGGGATCTCGTTTTTTGTGGTTACTCGCATTGGAGTAGTAGCAATAACGGACAAAGACTTCGATTTTGGGCTTTCTGAAAAAAATCATGCGAGGCTCTGTTGTATTTGAGTGCAAATCCGTTTGGCTTCCTCAAAGGTGAGCTGCGCTATCGCTTCTTCAAAACTCACCCACTTGCCATCGCGGATTTCTTCAGGCTGCAAGAGCAGTGCTCCAGAGACAACCGCGGGAAAATAGTGGACTGTCTTCTCTACTTTTTCCCCAGGGCGATAAAAGGTGTAGGCCTCTGAAATGGGCTCTTCGCGGAGGAATTTTTCCACGTTAAGACCCGTTTCTTCTTTGAGCTCGCGCGCAGCACTCTCCCTGGGATGTTCTCGATCGTGCTCGGGCTTTCCTTTGGGAAATCCCCAGTGGTTGCCGTGCTTGTGCAAAATGACAAACACGCTCCAATCTTCTCCAGAATGTTTTAATGGGATAATGCCAAAAGACTCTTCGGTGACGTTTTTCATTCCCCCATCATGGGTGATAGGGAGCAAAAAGTAAAGCGGAGTTGTGACCCCCAAATCCAAACGAATTGGAAAGGGCTACGTCAATTTTGTGGTCTTCTGCTTTCGTGACGATGTCCAGTCCTTCGATCGCCTCTTCGGGATCATCGAGGTTAATCGTCGGATGGATTTTACCGGTCACGATCGCTTCGATCGTTGCAACAGCTTCGATCCCCGCCGCTGCACCTAAACAGTGGCCAGTCATCGATTTTGTCGCATTGATTTTGATGTTAGGAGCATGCTCTTGAAATGTCGCTTTAATCGCAGCGGCTTCTGCAAGATCTCCGCCGAGAGTGGCTGTGGCATGCGCATTGATGTAGTTGACCCGTTCTTTTTCAATACCGGCATCTTTGAGAGCATTTTCAATACTGAGTTGAACGCCTTTCCCTTCTTTGTCAGGATCTGTGATGTGGTAGGCATCACATGAGATCGCACCGCCCAAGTATTCGGCCAGAATCGGAGCTCCACGCGCTAGGGCGTGGTCAAGGCTTTCGAGAACGAGAACCGCACATCCTTCTCCCATGACAAATCCATCACGGTTTTTGTCGAAAGGACGAGAGGCTTTTTCTGGATTCTCGTTACGGGTAGAGAGGGCTTTGATTGCGACAAATCCCGAGAGTCCTAGAGGGTTGATGGAGGATTCTGCACCTCCGCAGAGCATCACATCGGCTACCCCATTGCGGATGTGTTCTGCAGCGGAATACATGGAGTAATTGGCAGTTGCACACGCTGTCGAAATGGAATAATTGGGGCCCTGGAAGCCGGTGTCGATTGCGAGAAGGGCGCCACCCATGTTCGTTATGATATAGGGAATGAAAAAGGGAGTGAGCCGTTTGTGACCTTTTTCTAGAATGGTCTGGACCCCATCATATAAGACGTGCAGCCCGCCCATTCCAGAACCGACAAGAATCCCGCATTTGGTCTTGTCGAGCTTGTCAAAAGCCTCTCCAGTTAAGCCCGCATCTTCTAGAGCACGTTTTCCCGCATATATGGTATAGCGAATGAAGGGATCGACCCGTCTCGCCTGCTTCTTATCCAGGTACTCGCCGGGATCGAAATCATCGATCTCTCCAGCAAATCTAGTGGGATAGTCTTCAACGGGGAATTTTTGGATCGGATGAATCCCACTTTTCCCCTCTAAAAGAGATTGATAAAATTTTTTAACATCTGTCCCGAAACAAGAGACGATTCCCATTCCGGTGATTACAATACGCTTTTTCATAGGCTATGATTTTAACACAAAATGTCAAAAATTTGCAAATGCTCTAATCGTTAATTTTTAATTTTAAATCGATGATTTTTCCTTCACGGAAAAGCTCTTCAAGGCGGTATTTGTCACGGAGCCCTGGCATGAATATATGAATCATGCAGTCGAGGTAGTCGATGACGATCCAATCCCCTGTCTGAAGTCCCTCTACGTGAGTGGGTCGTTCTCCCTTGTTTTTGAGGGTCTCAATAATTTCTTGAGCGATTGCGACTACATGCCGGTCTACATTCCCCTCTGCGATTAAGATATAATCGGTAAGGGTAGAAACCCCTTTGACATCGAGAGCAAGGATGTTGACACCCTTTTTATCGAAAATAGCCTGTGCTGCAGTATTTAATATTTCAATTGGCTCTTCTGGCATAAGCGGCTAGTATAGTCCTTTTTGCTCAATGTAGTCGAGAACTTTAGAGGGGATGAAATCCCTACAGTCTTTTTTTTGAAGAAGCCACTCACGCAAGTCTGTAGAACTGATTTCAACGATAGGGATCTCCACTTTTCCAGCGTTTACGCTTTTTTCGATGGAACCCCCTAATTTTGGGACTCCATCTCCGGGCCGTGTTCCGATCAGAGGAGGCGCAAGGCGAAGCAATTCTTCGACTTCTTTCCATTTTGGCAGTCCGAATAGAAGGTCTTCTCCAAGAATCAAATGGAACTGTTTAAGTGGATATTCTTTCAACAAAAGTTTGATCGATTCAATGGTGTAGGAGAGGGCCTGTCGTTGAAGTTCGAGATCCATCACAGAATATGCCGGTATTTCCTCGATTGCAAGTTCAACCATTTTTTTTAGCGCTTCATTGCATGCAACTGGAGGATCCCCCTCTTTTTCTGGAGAATAATTTGCAGGGGAGAAAAAAATGTGATCGAGCCTCTTTTTTTC
>SDBS01004140.1_pt1 | contig 14213 bp, 8 predicted proteins | sample 2277091 | NCBI WGS metagenome assembly SDBS01 (sample SAMN10404972, study PRJNA504765) | marine sediment metagenome | isolation source: marine sediment core GS10_PC15, 163 cmbsf | place: Arctic Ocean: Southern Knipovich Ridge | collected 2010
CACCGCGAAGACCGTTCCTGCGAACATCGAGCGACGCCTCTTCCCCGAGACTCGCGTCACCGGCTTCCGTCTCGCGGCCTAGCAGAACCGACTGGCTGCCTTCTGTTCTCCCTCGCACTCGGCAGCGCATTATGCGCACACGCCGCCTGAGGCCACTTCGCCCTTGCTGTGCCGCCATCGCGGTCTCATCCCGGCAATATCCAGTGTCATCCCCAGCGTCGGCTGCTGCTAGCGGAACGGCTGAGGACGGTTTCAGCGCCGGATAACCACTACATCTGGCTCGAGTTCGCTTGGCCTTCTCTGCCGCCATCTCGGCGCTCCGTTTCTGCCGTCAAACGAAAAGAGGCGGGCCTCGACAGGGACCTGAATTCAGTCTCCCTATCGAAGCCCGCCTCGCCTTCGGCGTGAGCGGACTCACTAAGCACGACCCCTATGGGCCGCTTGATTGTCCAGACTCTACCCTATATTGTAGTCGACATCCCCACGGCGCGTCAAGCACGCTCGAGGGGACTGTTCACTCGAATTCTGCCTGTGGGCCCCGGGTCACGTGCACCCCAACCCATACCAGTCGGCCATCCTTCACCGTCATCACCAAGGCCGCCCCGGCGCCTGGCGTCGCGCTCCACTGCTCGGCCCTATGTCGCCACTTGGCGCACAGCTGCGCCATGTCTTGGCACGACGCCCCGGTAGATACTTCGTCTCCCCGCGAGCGCACGCTGGCGTCTGGTGGAACCTCCAGTTTCCCCTTGTCGACTCCGTCGAAGATCAGGTCGTTCACCCCCCACAGATCTGCGTCCCTGCAGCGGACACTGCGGCGGCCCAAGACAGGCCGCTCTCCTTCTCCCTCTCCCCGCAGGCCGATCCGCCACTGTGCAGCCACCGGCTCCCCGTTGCGGTGCTGCAGCGCCGCCCGACCGTGTCTCCCGTGGAGCACCGCCCGCAGCCCGTGCAGGAAGCAGTCCCTGTGTGCACAGCTTCCCAGCGCGCCGGCCACAGCAGGGCGTATGTTCCTCCATTCGGCCGACTCGCTGCGGGCCTCAGGCTTCCCCTTGTCCCGCCTCACGAATCGCTCCCACCTCGCCTCTCATATGCCCAGACCGGCGACCGGGGCCGCCCGAGAATGCCTGACACATTGCACCCTCGCGCTACCTTCGTGCCACCTTCATTGCACCCTTGTTGCATCCTCGCTCCCGGCCTCCTTCGAACCTGCCAGCTCCGAATAAACCAGTCGGCAAGCCACTATTTCGACGCTGGACAGGTGACCCATGCGGCCGCACTCTCCCAGTAATGCCGAAATCACCCCGATTTGGATGCACTTTCATTGCACCCTTGTGCTACCGCGGTGGACCGACAACTCGGCTTATAGGCCCACTCCACCCTTTCTGTCGATCCTGGGCCAACCTAGGCGGCAAATCGCGTGGGCGCATATGTATCGGTCATTTCTCCCTGAAACCGCCGTAGCCTTGCTCTGACGGCATCCATTGGTCTGTCGTGGGCACTCCATTTCGCGGGAGTATGAACCCACGGGTCCTTGTTGGGCGTCCGTGAGACCGCTGATTTCCGTCGAGCAGAAGCGAGACCGTCGGGGTTGGGCTGAGAAGGAACGCTACGAGCCCACTCGAGCTGGTTCAGGCACGCTCGATCTCGCAACAGGAGTCAGCTACGGGAGAGCCGAACTAGCCCCTCTGGAACCCTTCTGGGGCGCCGATGAGTATTTGCGGACTACAACCCGCGTGTCGCCGAACGCGCCGATGTAGCCGTTACCGGGACCGCGCGAATGGAGGGGCTCGCCGGGGCCACGCATGTGGACGAGGTTGTAGGCCGCCACTGCCTCGAGCTGGAGGCGCGCCACCGTCCGCACGCCGCCGTTCGCCGATATATGCACATTACCGATAGGAGGTCGACTCTTGTGCAGGAGAGCACAGCAGTCGCTCGACTCTTTTCTCACGCGGCGGTGCTGGTGTCGCTCGCGCTGTGTGGCTTGTTCCTGTCATCCACAATGGCACAGGCCGATCGTGTACTCGAGGATGAGATGCGCAATCCATGGATCAGGACAGATGAGATAAGGCACTGGTTGTTCTGTGGACCGTTCCCGAACCGCATGGACGGGCTATCTGAGTCGGCGCCGGCCGCCCCCCTAAAGGGGAAGGACACAGACTTCCTCGCCGAACACGGTGGCGAGGCCGCGATTCGCCCCTGCGATGGTCTGTCCCACAAGCTTCCGGATGGGACCTCCTCCAGCTGGCTTCCTTTCACATCGCTTTCCGACCAGGTGTTCTTCTGGCGGGGATATGACGACTGGGCGCAATACTGGGTTGTCGGTTACGCCTTCACGACTGTCTCTCGAGACGAGGCAGGTCCAGCGGTGTTAGCCCTCCACAGCCTGGCACCGATTAAGGTGTGGCTCAACGGTCAGGTCGTGACACCGTCTGACTGCTGGGATACCGAAGGAACGATATACGAGCTCATCCAGGTCGAGATGCAGGCCGGGGACAACGCGCTGCTCGTGAAGTGCGACCAGCGCGACGGCGACCCCGACGACTGGTACTTCTCTCTCGCCGCGCTGAGCCCGGAACAGGCGCAGCGGAGGGATCAGGAGGCGTTTGATCCCTCCGTTCTCTCTGCCGTGGGAACCGACGGCCAGCCGTTGACCGTGCTGACCGACCGAACGGAGGAGCGACTAACGCCTCCCGAGGGTTCTGTCACCATAGAGGTCACGGCTCCCGGCGGTAAGATTGTGGCCGAGCAAACGGCGGCCCGCGGCGAGCGAGTCGAGTTCTCCTCCGCCCGTTGGTCGGACGGCCCGTACGAGATCGTGCTGACGCTGCGTCTTCCGGATGGGATGGAGTCGATCGCCTACCGCAAGTGGTACAAGGGCGATCCCGTCGCGGCCGTGCGCCGGCTTGTCGCGCGCGCCAAGGACGCCGACACTTCGACGGCGTCGGGCACGATACATCAGATGCTGGCAGACCGAGTGCTAGACAGGGTGGGTGGCGATCTGGACGCGGTCACAGTCGATCGTGCTATTGGCGAGCACAGCGCGCTCATGGAGCTAACGGAGCTGGACCAGGCGTCCTCGGGAGGACCGGGCGGCATTCGTGCTCGCGGCATGGTCCACCTGGCCTATCGAGACGAGGTCGACGGCTCTCCACAGTTTGCGCAGTGCTTCCTCCCGCCCGGGTACACGCCTGAGAAGAAGTGGCCGATGATTGTCTACCTCCACGGCCGCAACTCGGAGAACCCGCCCTACCACCGGTGGTCGTCCAGGGCGCTGCACGACTCATTGGCAGACACGTACGGCGCCATTCTCGTCCGCCCGCACGGCCGCGGGAACACAGGCTACAGCGGCATTGGGCGCCAGGACGTTCTGCGCTGCATCCAACTGGCCAAGGATAAGTTCTCCGTGGATGAGGATCGTGTGTATCTCTGCGGCTTCTCCATGGGCGGGATGGGGACGATGCATGTTGGCACGCGCCATCCGGAGCTGTTTGCCGCCCTTGGAGTGATGTCCGGGGCGTGGGACTACCACACACAGATGGATGAGGAGACGTTGTCCAAGCTCACCCCGTGGGAGCGATTTCAGCAGGAGGCCTGGAGCTCGTTCACACAAGCGGAGCAGCTCCTGACCACGCCCCTGTTTGCCATCCATGGTGAGCTTGACGGTTCGGTCAGCGTGGACGGACAGCGATACGGTGTCGGCATGCTCCAACGCTGGGGGTATGATGTGCGGTACTATGAGGTCCCCGGCGCGTATCACATCGACACGACGAAGTTCCATACAGGTGACCTGTGTGACTGGCTCGTCCAGCAGACGCGCGTAGCGAATCCTACAGAGGTGCGCGTGCGCGCCGCTGACCTCCGCACCGCGTCGGCGCACTGGCTGCGAGTCGGCCAGCGGGAGAACCCGGTGGACTTCATCCTCGCAAGTGCGAAGGTGGTGGCCCCTAACGTGATCCGGCTCGACACGGAGAATGTGCTCGAGGTGACGCTGTCGCCGAGCGACGCCCTCGTAGATCCGTCGCAAGCACTCCGCGTGGTCTGGAACAGCGCCGATGTGCGAGATGTCCGGCTCGACGCGCAGGGCCGGGTCACCTTGCGCGCGCATCGGTACCGGCCCACCGGGCTCGTCAAGCGACCGGAACTGCCGGGACCTCTGTCCGATGTGGAGACCACTCCGTATGCCATCGTCGTGGGTACGAGCTCCGACGACCCCGACATGCGCGAGGCCTGTCGCAAGTACGCCCAGGGCATGATCGAGAGATGGCAGGACTGGCAGCACTGGACCCCGAGGAACTTCACCGATCGCGAGATCAGCGAGGGCGACCTTCGGCAGTACTCCCTGATACTAATCGGCGGCCCGGCCGAGAACGCGATCACCGCCCGCCTGATCTCCCAGCTTCCACTCGAGATATCGTCGCAGGGGGTCATGGTGGACGGACACTCCTTCCCTGCCGTCGACAGCGCGGTGAAGATGGTCTATCCCCATCCTCTCAATCCGGACCGGTACGTGGCGGTGATCGCGGCGACCTCCGCCGGTGCCATGGTGCTCGCAGAAGGCAGGCTGAAGTATGCGGACTTCAGCATCCTTCGCCGCGACGGCGAGGGCAACGACGGGGATGAACCGGTGGTCACCTCCGGCTTCTTCGACCACTGCTGGCGTTTCAATGGGAGCTACCTGTCCACACCTGAGAGCGACGCGACGCAGTAGTCTGCACGTCGGACCTGGGTGCGCGTGTTCCTATAAGACGAGTCGTCAACCATCCCCTGTGAGGTGCTGTCCCGTAGTGTGCCAAAACTAATCCGTGGCTCCAATCGCGCCAGGCAAATGCCTCTGAGGCAGCTCTGAGGCACTCGGCAGACAACCCGCCCCTGAGGGGCGAGAATCCGACTTCCGTGCCCACGGGGGCTGGTTTCAGGCGCGCCCCGTATCTCCACGCCCGCAAATGGGCTCAGCTGCGGGAGTGCCGAAGCAGCCCTCTGGAGCCTGTCAGGCGCGCCGATGAGTATTTGCGGAGTACAGAGTACAGGTATCATGGGGCCTTGCGCACGCATGCGCCGACGACGATGGGAGACCTATGGCAGCGACACTGCGACAGTTCCAGGGCGGCTCGGACTACGAGGCCGTGACCGAGTTCTTGTCCGGGCTCTACCAGCCACAGAACCGAGATGGTAACTGGCTCTGGCCGATCTGGGAGTACGCCTATACCCTCTGCTCCTGGTCCGACGAGGCCTCAGCCCACGAGGTCGGCATCTGGGAGGACGGGGGCCGGATCGTCGGTGTCGCCACCTTCGAGGAGCGGCTGGGAGAAGCCTTCTTCAACACGCGTCCGGACTACGCCCACCTGAAGCCCGAGATGCTGGAGTATGCTGAGGACCACCTGTCGGCCTGTGGCGATGACGGCCGGCGCTGCCTGAAGGCCTATGTGAACGACTTCGACGACCAATTCGAGGCGGTCGTCGTCGCCCGCGGCTACACGAAGGACCCGAGATCACGCCGGCCCATGTCCCAGTTCGCCATCCCCTCGCCCTTCCCGGAGGTCAGCCTGCCAGAGGGATTCGGCCTCCAGAGCCTCGCCGACGACAACGACTTGCTGAAATGGGATCGCTGTCTGTGGCGTGGCTTTGACAATCCCGGTGAGCCGCCGGCGGACGGAGTCGAGGGTCGGAAGAGGATGCAGTCTGGCCCACACTACCGGAAGGACCTCGCCATCGTAGCCGTGGCGCCGAACGGCGACTTTGTGTCGTTCGGCGGCATGTGGTTCGACCACGTGAACCGCATCGGCTACGTCGAGCCGGTGGCCACTGCCCCGGACTACCGCCGGCGCGGCCTGGGTCGGGCCTGCGTGCTCGAGGGCATCCGCAGGTGCGGCGAGCTCGGCGCAACCGTGGCCTACGTCGGCACGGACAAGCCCTTCTACCTCTCGTTCGGGTTTAAGAAGCTCTCCACGCTCAACTGCTGGCTGAAGGAACTCGGGTGAGCGTAGCTGAGGGTGTTGAGCGCGTGCGAGACCGGTGTCCCCCCGAATAATCCTATCCGGGTGCACTCACCGATGTCCGAAGCCCCGTCGTAGCAAGTGCGGAGGGCGCGAACAGCGGGGGGATAGGGGGCTTCTCCGGAGATCCTTCGGATGGCGGGCGCGAAACAACCGTGAGGTGCGCACCCCGCCCCGTCCACAAACTCATCCGTGCCCCAAAGTGCCCTCACAGCGGTCTCGGGGGCGGTCGACGTCCGCAGCCGGTTTCACGGGCGGCTGACACCCGCATGCTGCATCGGCCTCCTGCGGCTACCTCTGTCTGCCCTCGATGGCGCACAACAGAATGCCGGCGGCCAACCCCAGGCGCCGATCCAGGGCACCGGAGAAATCCGCGGAGAAGTCGACCTCTAGCTTCAGCACGAATGGGTTGAAGTGCTGACGATAGGTGCACACCGGCCTGCCGTCCATCTCCGCATGAAAGCTCTGCGGAATCAGGTTCGCGAGGAAGCGCCTCACCAGCGCCAGTGCTGTGCTGTCCTCGCGGATAGTCCCGTCTCGTTGTCCTCGGCGTCCATGAACAGCCACTCGTCCCGAGCCAGCGACTTGATGCCCCTTCTCCTCAGAGCCCCGATCTTCTTGCCACTTGCGTGTGTCGAGCGCCCGTGAGACCGCCTTGAGGGCACTTTGGGGCACGAATGAGTTTCTGGACAGCGCGGCATTGGCGACCCCGAACAGAAGAAAGTGCTCCAGAACGCCCAGATAGTGTTCTTCGGGGGCACACCGTCATAGGCATCGTCATCAGAAGGGCAACGGCAAGAAGAAGTGGGCAGAGCTGTCAGAGGTGAGATACGAGGGACGCCCGGGAGGGCGTCCCTCTTTCTTGGAGGTAGGCGGATACGCCCAAGTTTCAGTCGTGTTCCGCGGCCTGACGAGCGGCCATTTCGCGGCTGTGCTCAAGCCGGCTGGCCAGACTCTCCGTCCAGACGATCTGGTTGTCCGGGTGAGAGGAGCACGTGACGAGCACCTCGCCGATTTCAGCATCGTCTATTGGTTGATGGTAGGTGAAGGGCCCGGCGACGGGACACCGGAAGAGCATCTTGACCCGCTCGGTGTCCCGGCTGGAGAGCCGGTTCATGTCCCAGTCTGATTCGAGCGAGTGCTGCTCGACGGCAGCAAGGTCTTGCGGGAACTCGCCCTTGTCAGCGACGTACAAGACGAGGCGGTACCTGAGGTAGTTCATCCGCTCCTGGCAGCTTTCGGCGAGGAACTCTCTCGAGGAGGTCGTGGCGAGCTGAGCGCACTTGTCAGCGTAGATCAGGAGCTGTCCTGGGCTGAGGTTGGCGAGCGGGTACTCCCAGGCGAGGCCGGCGAAGATGTCGGCGGCGGCCTGGAAGGCGGCCTGGGCATCGCGCGGCTTCCCCTCGAAGCGGCCGAGCTCGCCCACGGCGTACTGGTAGATCGCTTCCCGGATGGCCTCGAGAGCGCCCGCGGTCTGCTCCTCCTGGCCCGGAGCCAGCAGGCTGTCCTCGGCGCTGCCGCCAAGGTCGGCAAGAAGGCCGGAGCCGTCGGCGGCGATGATCTGGACTCCGTTCGTGGTGGCGAGGTAGAGGGCGTCGCCGGAGGGCATCCAGGCGTAGCCGAGAAGGCCGTCGGTGCAGTCGTAGATTCTGCTCGCGGCGGACCCGTCATCGGCGGCGACGAAGATGGTGGATACTCGCTCGTCGGTTTGCACCCAGTAAGCCACCGAGCGGCCGCTGGGGGACCAGCGGGGCTGAAGGGCACCCTCGCCGGCGGGCGAGATAGGCTTGGCCTTGCTGGCGGCGAGGTCGTAGACCATGATGCGACCGCTGATGGGGACGCCCATCGCCCAGCTCCCGGCCTTCTGGAACTCACCGGAATAGGCGAGTTTGCGGCCGTCCGGAGAGAAGACGCCGCCGGCACCATCAACGCCGAGGTCCCGGACCTCGCCGGTATCGGTGTCCACGACGACGAGAGGATGGCGGAGAACGTAGCCCTGGGAGGTGTCGGCGACGATGCGCCGGTTGTCCGGCGCCCAGGACATGGGAGTCTTCATCCAGCCCTCGAGCAGCTTCGTCATCTCGCCGGTGGTCATGTCGAAGACCCAGAGGCCGCCCTCGCGGCTCTCGCGGTCATCGGGATCGGACTGGTAGCTGCCATTGAAGACAAGGCGTCTGCCGTCGGGCGAGAGATCGGTGTAGAGAGGGTCGGCGCCCGGCGGGAGATCGAAGGCGACGTCCTGGCCGGTGACGGCGTTGAGGAGCCACGCCTGATCATCGACAACGGGATGGCCGGCCCCCGAGTGGGCGCGGCGGTTTTCGAAATCGGGACGGGCGCAGAGGACGCTGCCGGCATTGGCGATAAGCCACTGCTGGCCCGGGAGCCAGGGGCCGGGAGCGCGCGCCCAGCCCAGGTAAGTCTTGACGTGGTGCTTGCGACTCCCGTCGGCGTTCATGGCCCATACCTCAGTGGCCAGGCCTTGCGCGCCCTCGCGCCGCACCAGATAGGCGATATCGCCGAAGTCGGAGACGATGTGGCCGCGGCCGTCGTACCAGGCGGTCTGGGCGAAGGTGTTGACAGGCATGCCCTCTTGGGGAGGAAGACTTGCGACGAGGATGGACCGCCGGCCGGCGTCGACAAGGGCTTCGCCGTGGTCGTTGGTCAAGCGGACCTGGCCCTCTGCGACGGTGACGGCCACGCTCTCCTCATCATCCACGGCGGCGTCTAGGACAGTGCCGAGGAGGTGGATGTCCCCTGCCGAGGTGCTGATCTGAGCGATCTCGCGACCTCTACTGCGACAGTAGAGCTGGCCGGCGCCGAGGGTCACGCTCGCGGCCTCTGGAGCGAGAGCGAGCTCGGTGTTGGCGTTGAGGGTGAACTCACTGCCGCGCCGCGTGACGAGGGTTACGCGGCCGCCCTCGCCGGTTCTCACCAGAGAGCCGAGCGGGAGCGTGTCACCAAGCTGGAGCGGGCGGCCGAATGCGTCCGAGACGGGCTGATGGACAGCGATCACCTTCATGGGAGAGGGCCGGGATTGGGTCACCGGCACGAAGCGGGAGCGTAGGTCAGTGAGGCGCGCAGCAGGAGGCCCCCAGAGCATGAGGGCCGCGACAGCCGCGGCTACGGCGGCCGCCAGAGCAAGAGCGCGGCGGAATCGGCGTCCCGTGCGCGCAGCGACAACGTTCCCGGTGCCCTGCAATAGGCGATTGCGGAAGGACTCGTCCATTTCGATCTCCTCGTGGTGGTCGCCCAGGAGTCGGGCGACGTCAGTTTCGTGGGAGTCGTGAGACTCACGCATCGTCCTCACCTCCTGAATCATCGTGAAGGAGCGATCTGAAGGCCGAACGGAAGGCTGCGCGGGCCCGCGAGAGCAGCGATTCGACGGCCTTCGGGGATGAGTGCATGGAACGGGCGAGCTCGTCAACGGTGTGGCCCGAGACGTACTTCCCGACGAGGACGGCGGCCTGGCGCTGGGGGAGGCTGGCCAGGACGCGGTTGACAAGATCCCGCGTGTGCGCAGCGTGCGCAGGCTGGCTGACGAGAGGGATGTCTGGATTTGGTGCGGAGGTGTCGGCCTCGGGGATGAGGGGAAGCTCTCGGCGACGACGGCGACAGAAACGGGCAAGGCGATGGCGTGCCAGGCCGAGGAGCCAGAGGTCGAGGGTGCCACGCTTGCTGTCAAAGTGCTTGACGGAACGGGCGGCGGTGGTGAGGATGTCGGAGCAGAGGTCTTCGGCATCTGCGTGATTGCCGCCGAGGTGCCGGTATGCGAAGCGATAGGTCCAAGGGAAGTAGAGATCGAAGAAGCGCTCCCAGGCTCGCACGTCGCCGGCCGCGATCTGTTGGGCGAAGAGATGATCCGAGCCGGGGGAAGCTGTGTCCTCGGCCGCAGCGCGCTGCGGAGTCATGTCTGCGAGGCTGTCCGTTGACGCGGGGTCGTTCAAGTTATTGCCGCTCCATAGGTAGGTTGCCAGTTGGCGAGTGAAATCCTTCGCGGATGTCAGTTGGCATCGGGAATTGACCCACTGTCGGCGTCCAAGACTGACCCACCCCGGGTGGGTGAAATCAGTTCTGGATTGCGTCCTAGAGCCCTTCAGAGACGTTCTACCACCGCGGCGGGTGGGTCAAGTGCCGACGCCAATTACCCCCCAAAGTGGGTCTTTATTGCACGCCAACTAACAGCCGGCTGGGAAAGGGGCCGAATGGCACCACGGGGCCGCAACCGGGCGGCTCTGGTGGCACTTCGGAAGCTGCGTCGAGGAGATGCAAAGCGACTGCTGGCTAAGAATGCCGCTACTCCGAGCGCCACCAAAGCGGCCGGAGCCAAGCCTCGCAGAAGCAAGCGGAAGTCTCGATGATGCGGGCGCTGTCTGCCGCCTCTGCGAGCCGTTCACGGTAACCGCGCTGAGCTCATAAGTCGGATTCTTGCTCCTCAGGCGAAAGCCATCTGACGAGGCCCGGGGGCAGCCTCAGAGGCATTTGCCTGCCGCGATTGGAGCCACGGATTAGTCCAGATACTATTAATCGGGGGCACATCTGTCTGGAGAGCTTCAAGCCGAGTTGCTGGATCGCCTGATGCGCTTCACTACCGATCAGGTGTGGAATCAGGAGAAGCTGCGACGGGTCGGGAGCGGATGCGGCCTGATGCCCGATGATCTGCTGCAAGTGCTGGGGGAGAAGCAGATAGACGCAGGCAGCTTTCCTCAGGCTTAGACCGGCCCGAGCGTGGGCGCGGGCTGGGACAGGAAGCGACCCTGCGCCCTCTGATCCTGAGATAGCCCCATCACTTCCCGACCGTTCATCCCCGGATAGCATTCTTCGGGGGGACACGTGGGCCGCCGGAAACTAACCTCCCTTCGACACTGTGGGGGGCGGCGGGTCGCGGGGGCGCATGCGACAGCACGCGCCCCCGCCTATGAGCACGCTCTTTGCCGCCGGTTCGTGCAGGCCGTCACTCCCTCACAAATGGCGTCTCGATCCGTTCCTCCACCCACTGGTGGTCGATTCTCATATCGTACTGGTCGTGTTGCATTGTGTGTTCATCGGCCCGTTCGAGGGCCTGCCGGTAGGCGCTGAGGGCCTCGTCACGCCGGTCGAGCAGGTCGAGCAGGTGGCCCTGCCAGACGTAGGCCGCGAAGCGGTACACGTCCGACGCCTCCGAGTCGCTGGTGAGTCGTTCGAGGACGGCGAGGGATTCCTGATAGTGGCGCCCATCGTAGAGGCAGAGGCCGAGCTTGAACCAGTCGTGCGTCGAGAGCGCCTCCGGGTCCTCCATGCCGTCGAAGACATCCTTGGCGCGGTTTCCTCCGCCGGTCCACGTCAGTTCCCTGATTTGGACCAGAGTGGAGACCTTGGGGACGGGGAGCGGGTGTGCGACCAGAGCGAGCTCGCCTTCCGGGTCGAGTCTCACCTCCGTGAGGGGCGCTCTGCTCTCGAACACAAGCGTGTTCTGCGCCAGCAGGCGATCTGTGCACTTCATCTGTCGCCTGCCATCCTCGAACTCGGCCATTACGGTGACGGGGGTGATGAGCGTCCCGAGGCGCGCGATCTCCACCCGGGTCAGGTGGCCCTCTCCCTGCTCGGAGCACTCCTGCGCAGTGATCTCGTAGGCCGGGTAGCGGTTGGAATGCACCCACTGGTCGAAGAACCAGCTCAGGTCCTGGCCGCTTTGGTTCTCACACTCCCGCTGGAAATCGTACATGCCCATGCGGCGGCCGGCGTAGCGGTCGAGGCACCCTCGATACACGCGCCCGAAGACATCCTCTCCCAGCAGCGTCTCCAACGCACTGATGATGGCATAGCCCTTTGCGTGGACGGTCGTGCTGTTCCAGAAGCTGAAGTTGCGGCCGCTCTGGGCGATCTTCTCGAGCTGCTCTGCAGGCAGGGCGACGGTGAGATCCCTGTCATCCCGGAGGGCGCCAGCAAGTCGGTCGAAGCTCTCGGCATGATCGTTCTCCAGGCCCCTCGCGCGCGTATAGGCCCTGTCGGCGTAGAACCCAAGCCCGATCATCAGGGGTCCAAGATGATGGCGGCCAAGCCACGTCGGGATATCCCTCGCCATCACGTGCTCGCTCCAGTACTGATGCCCGATCTCGTGGGCGGTGATCCACTGGAACGTCGATCTCAGGTCCTCGTCGAACTGCTGCTGCCCGTGGATGCCGACGACAGCGGTGGCCAGCGGCCAGCCGTCACCCGGGGAGCCCCGTCCGGGGAAGATGGAGAGCGTCTCATGTGGGTAGAAGCCAAAGCGCTCGCGGTAGAAGTCGATGACATCCACCGCTGTCTCGACGAGCAGATCGGCGCACTCGGCGGCCTGCTCCGTGTGCAGACAGCGTACGAGGACGTCGCCCGACAGGGCCTCCTTGACGTGAAGGCCCTTTCCGACGACGAGCCCGAAGCTGCGCATCGCCTTCGCCTCATACCGGCCCGTCTGCGGATTCAGCCGGCCGCTCGCGATGAAGGCCCAGTCGGCAGGCAGGTCCACTTTCACCGCGAAGTCGTCCTGGGTCGGGAAGGTCCAGTAGAGGCGCGGATGCCAGTCCGCAATCCAGATCGCGTCGAACAGATCGAAGAACCGATCGAGCGGGAAATCGGCGCCGAAGCTGACGTCGATATCGAGCGACTGTCCCGGTTCCAGCGGCCGGGGCAGCTCGAAGACCACGTAGCTGACGTCCCCGCGGCTCTGGGCTGGGCCGAGGGGATCGATCTGCTGTCCACCGACCGACACCGCCGGGAGGCCGCAGAACTTTGGGCCCCAGGAGAGAGCAAGCCTGGCCATCGGCCGCGTCGCCTCGTTCGTGAAGCGAATCGTCTCCGTGCCCGTGACCTTCTGCGCTTCGATGCGGCAATCGATCGTGTAGTGAGCGCGGGGCGGAACCGGCGGCGCCCAGAAGACCGTCTCCCATAGACCTCCCGGGGTCGCCTCGGGGACTGCGGCTGCGGGGAGGCAGAAGAGGACGCCGCACATCACCACCAGCGGCACGACACGTTCCGGTCTCATCACATCCTCCTTTCGCGGGGACCGTCGGTGGCGCGCACGCACATCGTTGGCGCACTCACCACCGATCACTGTCCGAACCGCTCTACTACTCCGTTCATACGGATAATGAGCGGAATTAGTTTCACAGGGGAGGGGGAAGCCGACCGGGTGAGGCCGTGTGCCCTTGTCGGGGATCAGTGAAACCGGTCGGGATGGCGGCAGAAGTGCCGTTCTAGGCCGACTTGGTTTGTGTGCGTGGGGTCAGCGGCCGCCAGCGTATCAGGATGTGGACCCCATTGTGGCGTCCAAGGCTTGCCGCAGTTCGTCCCTGTGTAGCGCGGTGTCAATAGTCAGTTTCTGCAGGAGCTCTCTCAAGTCTGGAGTATCGCTCTCGACGATGTCGAAGCAGTGCTTTTCAAGCAGAGACTCCTCGAGCTCCATGCATCTAAGCAGCATGTCGTGCGGCTCAATCTTGCCGCGCCTAAGGTCCTTCAGCATCTCCGCCACACGGTCAAGTGATGTCAGGACGACTTGAGAGTCAAGGCGGTCGCGCGGGATCCGAGCCACCCCGTCCTTGACGCTCGCCGCGAAGTCCGCGATGGATTTCGCGTGGTCCTGTTCTGCCTGGGCAAGACTCCGGAAGAGATTCGCCAGGTCCGGGTATAACTGCGCACAAGCCAGGTATAGATCAGCTACCGCTGCTTCGTGCGCCGCCATCATTCCGATGATCTCCAGCTGCTCCCCGCTTGTGTGCACTCGCTTCTCCGGCGCCCTAGTGACCCCAAGTCAATCGCGTGATCTCTCCAAGTTGCTTCTTCCGTCGGCGGCGAGTGTCCTGCAGTGGGGTGTCCTCTCCAATAATCCTATCCGGGGATCCTGAGCGATTTCCTTCATCTCTGAGTCGGGGCTATCCTGTGTGGGTGTCAGGCGCGTGTGGGACAGGAAGGAGCGATACCGGCCCAGTTAGGCCGGCTCCGCGGGCCCTCGACAAGGACACGCGAGTGCAGGGATCTCCTGATCTCATCCGAAGCTTGGTGCTACGGTTCGCCTTGTATGCCGGGCTGACATCAGAGGAGAGAGTATGGATCCTGCCTGCGCATGTCTCCTAGTCGCGGCCACCCTCCTTGCCTTGGCTCTCAGATCCGCCGACTCAGCAGAGCCAGGAAGCGACGTGCCGTCGGGGGCGACGCTTGCGATCTACGCTGGCACGCTCATCGATGGAACGGGCACAGACCCGATCC
>SDBS01004141.1_pt1 | contig 14212 bp, 12 predicted proteins | sample 2277091 | NCBI WGS metagenome assembly SDBS01 (sample SAMN10404972, study PRJNA504765) | marine sediment metagenome | isolation source: marine sediment core GS10_PC15, 163 cmbsf | place: Arctic Ocean: Southern Knipovich Ridge | collected 2010
GCGGCTTCGGCTGGCGGTGTCAGCAAAACTCGGACTACCAACCAGTAGGCCTGCGTTTTGCTTCCTTGCCAGCCTTGTCCTCGCTGGAGCCAAAACGAAACCTAATTTCTTTACCAGTCCTTACTCCAGCTATTTTTTACTAAGCGTATAATCTTAGCCGCCGGCATAAATTAGTTGGCAAGCTCTTCATAAGAGGACGGGTTGTATGTTAGTATACGGTGAGTATCAAAACCGGCTGGGACCTTGATATTGTTCGACCGGTCGAAATTCAAAATGGCGTTGCCCTCTATTACTGTCGGGTTTTCAGAGTAATTAAGAATTGTGCCTTCAATCAAGGCATTTACATTACCGGAAAAATGAGCACCGCTTACTGCCATAACTCCGCCGATTGCGGAGAAGTTGCCCTCGAAAGAAGCAGCGAAACCGGGAGCAAGTATTGAAGAACCAGTTTCGCTCCGAACCGCATCAAATTCGACTCCTGAAGGATATGGGTTGGTCGCAAAATTACCGAGGAAGGTCATACTGTTTGTTCCGGGGTCGTTCACATCGCCATCAGCAACTATCATGCCGTTAAGCGCAACATTTCCTTCAAATGTAACAATGTTAGGTTGCTCGATGTACAGAATTCCATCTATTGTGATATTGCCCTCAAAATTGGGGTTGACATTGGCCTCTATTGTCGCGTTTGTTAAGTTCATATTATTGGTGGTGTCAGTTGATGCATCAATAACATCCCCTGTTGCGTACTGCTGAAAATATTGCGTGTCGGGGACAGGGAATTCCGGGGTTTCATTGCCGATAGTGACGTGGTTATCTATTGCTGCCTGGCCTGTATCACCTCCAATTTGAACACCACCCCAGAAGTCAACATTAGCAAGAGTATTGCCAACACTGATATCGCCGTCAAAGTTTGTGTTGCCTGTAACAAGCATCGCGAGATTGTTACTTTGGCTGTCAATAAAAATGTCGGCTTCACTATTGGAATTTATACCTCTTACGGTTGGATTGCCGAGAAAGTGCACAGGTCCTTTTGTTGCCATCCCAAAATCGAAAATAGGATATTCGTATGGTTCGATATCGTATTGAACTTTTATTGTGCGTGTAATTTCTGAACCACCGCCTGTGGCGTAAACCTGCAGAATATTGGCATTATTGGCATCGATAAGAATTTCTCCCTCAAATCGTTGTCCACTTGCTGAATCCAGCGTAACAGGTGTAATTGAGCCGTCATTAAGAACCGTGATATTCGAAATACTGTTGTCAGTCAGGTCATTTTGCAGAGTACCGACAATTGTGCCGAAATAGTTGGATGGCGTTGTCGAACTTGGTATTTCGACACGGGTTATCCAGTATCGCATTGCTTCCAGGCCGGACTCCGTGCTTGCAATTGCACAGCCAACCTTTTGCTGGTTTGAGGCAAGCTGGACGTTAGTACCGGACATCGTAGCCATCGAGACAGCTAAGGCGGAAAATATAAGCACGAATACCATAGATATGATGAGCACAACGCCCCGGCGATTTGGCCTTAGTGATTTATTTGCGAGTTTCATTTTCTCCCTTTCGAAAAATCTCACTACACTACAATGTTATTGATTATTGTTTCAAGCAATCCACTGTTTGACAGAAGAATTAGTTTATTCTATGGAGTCAGCCACATTTTTGTAGTTATCGTCGCGGTTATTTACACGGTCATTATCGTAGTCATTATCAGGGCCATTATCACGATCATCGCTGGGGTAATCAGTTGGGTCATCGGTATATGAGACATCAAACAGCGACTCATCAAATTCTTTTCTGATGATGCGCCTTGAAGTAAGACGATTCTTGGATGCACTTCTTACAGGCTCAGAGTCCCGGGTGTTGTAACTGATACTTTCGATTCGGTTATATGTCGAGAAAATTTCAGGTTCAGTTTCATTACCCTGGTTGTTTGGATAATCAACCTTGCGATCGTCAGATTCACCTATCCATTTTGTGTTTACAGTTACAGCGATTATAAATAATACCATCGCAACCGACGCGATTCCCAAGATATTCAATACTAACTTTTTCATTTTGTTCTTCTTTTTATATAGTAGAAACTTTTGTTCTAATTTACTTTCTTTGATTTGCCCAGTTATGCTCCCTCGGAATAGGTGCTTTGCGAAGGCCTAATAACGATAGGGCTCAAAATCCCGCTGGGCAGCATCTGTTCTGCATCTGGTGTAATACTGATTACACCAACATCACCCAGCACAGTTGTCTCATTGCCTCCGTCACCAAGTGTAGCACCAATATTGGTTACATAGCCACTGGGCCATTGTGTCGTATCGCACATCGAAATAATCGTGCCATGGATTTGCGCATTGCCACGTACATCAACGATCCCTCCCACGACGGCCCCTGTGATCACGTTGTTGTTCGTCTGCACGGGATTTGTATTACCGAGGTCCACATTGAAATGGGGTGCGAGTATCGTAGCTTCCTGTATGCTCGATGTGTTGTTGAAAGTAGCTTCACCTGTAAAATAGAGTGCGTTATTCATCCATTTCAAACTGCTTGGTGTATCGGTTACTATTACGCCGTTGAACGTGCAGTCCTCAAATCGGACATTGTTATAGTAGCTGGAGGTGCTTTTTGCGGCATCAACATACAAAACCTCTTCAAAAGTACAATTCCTGAACAAGGCGTTACGGTTATTAGGCAGCTTTGCATTTGTAAACGTCTGATTTTCGTAAACATGACGGTTTAGTTGTCTGCTCCAGCTTTTACTGGGTGTACCATAATCATTTACATCATGGGGGAAGTATTCGATTTCTCTATCTCCACTTGGACAGGATGGAATGTCCGTAAGGCCGGGAAGATAAATATCAGTATCATAATCAGATATGTCTGTGCCCGGTGCGGGCTGGGACGGCTGTCCATAATTGATGCCTTCGTGATAGGCTTGAACTTCATCATTAGGATCTATGGTGTAGTAGCGGTCTTCGTAGTTCGTACCCAGCGGATCGCCGTTTGCGTCTACGGGATTACCGTTTATATCAAGAGTCTCCATCTGGTATGACTGGGCATTAATCTGCGCCTCAGTCAGGACAGTATTGATGGTACCCATCACGGCGGAGTCACTGGTCATATTGAAGGGTGATACTGCAGGATTATCCCACGCACTATACAGATTGCCGTGGATAGTGCTATTGCCTGTAAGCCACATCCGGCCTCTACTGGCAATGGCGTAAGTCAAAACGGTGTTGTCTTTTGTGATGTTCATATCCATAGTTATGTTTCTTGTCACTTGGCCATCAGTTCCTGTAGATTGTATCTTGATTGTATACGGGTCACTGTCATATCGATAGAATCTCACCACAAAGTCAGTGTTGGTGCTGTCAAAATTGATGGATGGAGAGATAATCTCGTCGCCGCTGCCGATTGCATCATTAAAGTTACTGGCCGATGATATTGTCTGTCCATCAAGAGCCGTGCTCTGAATGTGCTGGCATAGATCTGTCCAAACTTGATTAGCCTGGGCGGTGGTAACATAGTTTAAACCGGTCTCTCCAAGGTTGACTGTGGCAATAATATATTTTCCACATTCGAGGCCGGATTGAGCTGCTGACAGAGCTGAATTAGTCTTGTGCTGGTTCGAGGCAAGCTGGACATTCGTGCCGGACAACGTGGCCATAGAGACAGCTAAGGCGGAAAATATAAGCACGAATATCATAGATATGATAAGTACAACACCCCGGCGATTCAGCGGTACAGTTTTCTTTTTTATGGGTGCCATTTTTCCTCCCCCCGGAAAACACCCTACGTTAAAGAGATTTTTAATAACTTCTCTGTAACCTGATTAAAGTATAAGAAATGTTTGGGATGAATACAAAATGGCCGACATAAATGCTGTTAAAAAATATGTCTTTAATGTCCGATATAAAAAGCTTTACACAGCTAAAGCGTGGCTATAAGGCATTATCCTGTTCTGCAAAGTATGAACTGCGGGCGAACGGCGAAGATATGACCCAGCGAAATCCCAATTCTATTGCTTTTTGCTTCCACCAATCGAATTTGGCAGGGCTTATGTATTCAACGACTTGAAGTGAATATTTTGATGGTTTTAGATATTGACCGATAGTAACTCTTTGACAACCGACATTACGCAAATCTTTCAGGACCTGCTCGACCTCGGCGTCGGTTTCTCCCAATCCGAGCATAATTGAAGATTTAGTCCGGATATTATCGGGGCATTCTTTGGTCATTTTGAGTAAATTCAAAGACCGCTGGTAGTTTCCGCCGGCCCTGGCGATTGGGTACAGCGATGGGACGGTTTCAACATTGTGGGCGAATACGAAAGGTAAAGCATCCCCCAGGATTTTTAATGCCCGCACTTGGCAGTTGCGGAAGTCGGGCGTTAGTATTTCAAATGTCATATCCGGGCACTGCCGTCTTACTTTGTTAATGCAATCGCGAAAATGTCCGGCGCCGCCGTCGGGCAAGTCATCGCGGTTGACACTGGTAATTACCAGATATTTCAGTTGCATTTGTTTTGCCATTTTTGCCAATCGCACCGGCTCGGTAGGGTCCGGCGGTTCGGGTTTGCCGGGGGCTACCGAGCAGAACCTGCAGTTTCGCGTGCAGACTTTGCCCAAAATCAGGACAGTTGCTGTCCCTCTTGCCCAACACTCGCCTCGATTCGGACAGTTTGCGTTACTGCATATAGTTTCCAGGCCCAGAGAGTTTAGAATCTTCTGGGTACGATGGAAAGCGCCGTCCGCCGGTAGGGGCCTGCGCAACCAGGACGGCAGTTTTCGTCGCCCTTCGCTCGTCGCTCGTCGCTCGTATTTTGTTTCTTGCTTCACGGGAAATGCCTTGTAAGTAGTTGAGATAATCTTTCTTTTATCTGACTTATTGAATGGCGTTTGCCGGCCTCTTTCAGCACTGATGTCATTTCCACGTTGTCCAGGCCGCAGGGCGTTATGAAATCGAAAATACTCAGGTCATTTTGAATATTTATCGCCATACCGTGATAGGTTATAAATTTCGATACGCGCACGCCGATAGAGGCGATTTTTTTTGTGCCGATCCATAGGCCCGGGAAGCCTTTTTGTCTTTCGGCGTGGACATCTAATTGCTCTAACAGTTCTGTGCCTATTGATTCCAGTTCTCTTATATATTTGCTGATTCCGAGGTTAAGCTCTTGTAAATTTAATATCGGATAGAAGACTAACTGGCCCGGATTGTGTGCTGTTGTTCCACCGCCTCTGCGGATATTGACAACGTCGATATTCTTTTGAGCCAAATCATTCCTGCTGGCTAAGAGTTTGTTAGCACTTTGCCTGGCGCCGAGAGTAATGACAGAGGGGTGTTCCACAATTAAAACGGTATTTGGTATTTCGCCCCGGCGTTTTTCCTCACGTAACTGATGCTGTAATTGCAGAACCTCTCGGTAGTCGGCCAGCCCGCAATCAATAATGCGAAGAGGGCTTTCGATACCCACTTGCGCGGGCACAAGTTTTCGATTTTGGGTTTTTTCAGCCACAGATTTCATAGATTTAATTTTAGCCGTAGATTGTACAAATTGCACGGTTTATTTCACAGACAAACAAAAGAGCGCTTTACTCTCCCGCCCTCTTTCGGTATAATGTATTATTAAATGATTTACGAAAAATAGATGGCTATCTACTTACCAACCGGTTTTAAGGATATGAAAAAGTGAGTAGTAAAGTAAAAACTTCAGATAAAGGTTGTAGTGTCAGTTCCTTGGAAGAGAGCCTGAAAAAGCTCATGCCGACGCTCAGTCGCAAATTCAAGGTCAAACGTCTTGGGATTTTCGGGTCATATGTCAGGGGCCAGGCCCGACGGTCCAGTGACGTCGATGTGTTGGTGGAATTCTCCGGGGGCATAGACCTGCTGGATTTCGTTGCGATGGAAAGATATTTGAGAGAGCAGACGGGGGCGAAAATTGATCTGGTTTCCATAAAAGCACTTAGACCGGAATTCAGGAGCACGATATTAAATGAGGTTATTTACATATGAAACGCGACTGTCGCGTTTATTTGAGGGATATTCTTCAGGCCTTCCGTAATGCCCAGCAATTTGTCGAAGGACTCTCTTACGAAAAGTTCATAACTGATAGAAAGACCATAAGTGCTGTCGTAAGAGAGTTGGAGGTTGCTGGTGAGGCAACCAAGCATCTGCCCGCCTCGGTTAGGAGAAAATATCCAGATATTCCCTGGTTGGATATGGCAGGTATGCGGGATAAACTAATACATTTTTATTTCGGCGTCGATATGGAGATAGTCTGGGAAACTGTCAAAGTACGTATCCCTGAACTTGAACCACTAATAGAAGATGTCCTGAACGATTTGGGACAACAGTGAATCTGCGAGCTAAATTCTAAATCGACTTATCCTGTGTGTTTTCCGAGCAAAGAGCGGTTGTAGCTTATTTCTTTTTGTTTCTTCTGTTATGCCTTTGGTGGATTGTGCAGGCTCAGGCCGAAGGCGTCTTCGGCGGCTTCTTTGAGTACCTCTGAAACGGTTGGGTGCGGGAAGCTTATCTCGGTGATTTTCTCAGTGCTGCCTATAAGTGTTCTTGCTGCGCTTATCATCTCGGTTACCATAGCGCCGACCATTGTAACTCCGATGATTTTGTTGGTCGAGTTGTCTCTTACAGCCCTTATTTCGCCGATGGTTTCATTGTGTGACACACTTCGGCCGTTGGCTTTGAAAAATGACCTTCCGATCGAGACATCAAGGCCCTGGTCTTTACAAGCCTGTTCGTTTTTACCGACGGATGCAATTTCAGGGAATGTGTAAACGGCGCGTGGTATAAGCGAATAGTCGGCTATTTTTTCATCGCCTCCAGTGGCGTTGACCGCTGCAATCTCGGCCTCGGCAAAGGCGCCGTGTGCTAAATACGTTGTACCTACGGCATCGCCTATAGCGTAAACGCCGGGGGCATTGGTTACTAATTTTTCATTAACTGCAATAGCGGAATCGTTCATCTGTAAATTCAGAGCATCGATTGTTTCCTTATCGACAACCGCTCTTCGGCCCACGGAGACGAGTACTTTTTCCGCCTCGATTGTTTGGCCGTCCTCAAGGACGACTTGTGCCAGCGCGCCGGTTTTATCGACTGAAGTTACTTTCCGGCCGGTGTGCGAGTCAATACCGAGTTTTTTGAATTCGCGTTCTATGAGTCGGCCGACCCATTGGTCCTCCATAGGAATCAATCGGGAAAGTGCTTCTACAATTGTTACCTTAGTTCCTATTGCGGCATAGACGCAGGCCATTTCACAGCCGATTACTCCGCCGCCTATGATTACCATTGATTTTGGTATTTGCTGTAAGTCCAGGGCTTCTTTGCTGCTGATTATGGTTTGGCCGTCAAATGGAACTGTCGGAATCTGGCTTGGCTGTGAGCCTGTTGCCAGGATTATTTTGTCTGCTTGTATCTGCATTGGTGCGGTGTCTGTTTCGATTTTAATTTGGTTTGGCGCAGTAACGACAGCCCTGCCCAGGAGAATCTTTACCTTGTGACTTTTGATTAGCCCTGTCAGGCCTTGTCGAAAGCCGCCTACTACGGCATTCTTTCTTGCCTGAATTTTCGGCCAGTTAGCAGTAGCTGAGCTAACGTCGATACCCATCATCGCTGCGTGCTTGAACAACAGTAGTGTGTGGGCTGAAGCAAGCAATGTTTTCGATGGGATACATCCGCAATTCAAGCAGGTGCCGCCAATAAATCCTTTTTCGATAACTGCGACCGAAGCGCCTCTTTGTGCACATCTGATAGCGGCGGCGTAACCGCCCGGGCCGCTGCCGATTACTACAACATCAAAAGTTTCCGCCATAATATAAACTCCTTTTTACCACCGTTTTCTTTGAAATATAAATAGAAAGTCTATGCAGGACGATAGGGATTCTTCCGGGGATTATACCATGCAAAGAGCCGGTCGTGCAACTGGTTTCGGACCTTTTTGAGAGTCGGGTCGTTGATGCGGTTGACGAATTCGCCCGGGTCGGTCTCGTGGTCGTACAACTCGTGTGTTGAGCCGTGGTTGAAGATGTATTTATAACGCTGAGTGCGAATCATGTATTCGCAGATCCTGGTCCTTAAATTATATTCACTGAACGCCGCGGACGGCCCTTTCTTATCCGGGTTGCGCAATACGTCGGCAAAGCTGGTTGCATCCATCGTCTCCGGAGCACCGGGTATATCGAGCAGTGTTGTTTTTTCGGGTGGCCTGACGCCGGTCAGCTCGACTAATGTCGGGTATAGGCCAAAGTACTCAGTCAGCGCGGAGGTTACTTTGTTTTGTGGGAGATGTTTTGGGCAGCTTACAATCAACGGCACTCGAACGGACGGCTCGAACAGGCAGAACTTCTGGTAGAGCCCGTGGTCGCCGTCCATCTCGCCGTGGTCGGATGTATATATAACGATGGTATTATCCAGCAGGCCTTCTTTTTCGAGAGCCTTGTACACGTATCCAACACACGTGTCAACGAAAGCAAGATTACCCAGGTAACCTGCGCGATGTGCTCGTTGGCGTTTTTCTCCCTGTGCTCTTGTATTTTTAATACGCCGCTGGATGCGCGGAGGGTATTTGGAGATGTCACCAACTTGGGGAAGCTGCATCTTTTCGACGGGATATTTTTCGGCCCATTGTCTCGGGGGATAGAAGGGGGAATGCGGTTTCATAAAACTGGTGAGCAGAAAGAACGGCTGCCGGCGGTATCTGGTTATGAACTTCGCCGATTCTCGCGCAATGAACATATCTAAGTGGTCTTCGGGTTCGAGCTTCGAGGCCATACTGTCAAAGTTCCATCGCTCGACGTTCCCGACCCAGGGGCTGCCTTTTGGCCACAAGCCGTCTATGTCAGGCAGGCCGGCGCCGCCGTCGTCCACTGTCTTAAAAAAGTGCTGCCCCATTGGATGGTTGGCGATTTCATTGGCGTAGTGTTGTACCTTCGGGCCGAGGTACATCAGCCAGTCGTTGATGGACATATAGTACTCGAAGCCGTGGTTGTGGGCATCTCCAAAGTGCATCTTGCCTATCAGGGCGGTCAGATAGCCGTTTTCGGCGAAATGATGAGCCATCGTGTGGTAGCGCCAGTCGAGCTGGTTAGTGTTGGTGATAGCGCCGGTGCTGTGTGCGTACAGCCCGGTCAGTAAAGCCATTCGTGAGGCGACGCAAACCGGATAGGGGCAATAGGCGTTTGTGAAGCGGATGCCGCGCGAGGCAATGCGGTCGATGTTTGGTGTGGGAACGAGGTCTCTGCCGGCACAGGTCATCAGGTCAGCCCGGTGCTGGTCGGTCATAATAAAGAGAACGTTAGGTTTGTCAGACTGTTGAGAGGAATGGGGACCCGTCGGCGCTGTCACAGATGAATCAGATGCCGTTGTTGCGGTAGCGGTCTGACCGAGTAGCATTGAAGCGGCTCCGAGTCCGGCGGTTTGCAGAAATTCCCTTCTCCTGATATTGTTTTTTTTCATTATATTTTGCTCTTTTAAGGTTTCACTATTATAGACAAAACTTCACGAAATTATTTGCGAGTTTTCTGTTGCCGACGGCCCCATTCGTGCGCCCTGGCCGGGTCGTAATCCGGATTCGGAGTGGGCATTTTGGCGTCGACCGATTCACGCCATGCGGCGAGCTTGCGCTGTAGTTCGGCAGCTTTTTGCTGCATCTTCGATGTGAGATTATTTTTTTCCGCGATGTCACGTTTGAGATTATAAAGCTCGAGTCGGCCATCCTCAAAGAACTCGATTAGTTTCCAGTTTCCTTGTCGAATTGCACCGGCGGGTGTGGAGTGATGATAATGCGGATAGTGCCAGTAAACGCAATCGCGTTTGATGCCTCCTTGCCTGAGCAAAGGCAGGATGCTTTCGCCATCGAGTACGTGGGCCGGGTCGGCTTTGGCTCCGACAATCTCTAAAAAGGTCGGATAGAAATCGACACTGGTGACAGGTGTGCTACAGGTGGTTCCCGGTTTGACTACGCCGGGCCAGCGAACGATTAGTGGTTCGCGAATTCCACCTTCGTACAGTGTGCCCTTTTCGCCGCGAAGGGGTTCGTTGGTTGAAACAATCTGTCTTTTACCTCGATAACCGCCGTATGCCTCGTACAACCCGCCGTTGTCTGAGAAGAAGATTACAATGGTTCGGTTGGTAAGATTCAATTCGTCGAGCTTTTTGATAATACGGCCAATACTGTTATCTAAGTGCTCAACCATAGCTGCATAAGTCGGATTATTAACACCGGTTGGGGGCTTAGGTTTGTTCTCGTATTTGTCGATTAGCTCCTGCGGTGCTTCCAGTGGAATATGCACACTGTTATGAGACAAATGGAGGAAAAATGGTTTGTCTGAGTTGGTCTGGATGAAATCGATGGCTCTGTCAGTGAAACTGGCAACCCTTTTGTCGTTGCGGTTGGTGTCTCTTTGGATGGCCGTATCGAAGCCCTGATGTTCCGGGAAATAGGCCTGTCCGCCGAGGTGCCACTTGCCAATGTGGGCTGTGGCATAGCCCTGTTCTTTAAGCGCTTCGGGTATAGTAATCGCTTCGAGCGGCAATTGCAGACGATTCTGTGGGACGCTGAGTTTTTCCCAGGGTCGCTGATGACCCGGAATAAAGTCGGTGATGCCTACCCTTGCCGGATACTGGCCGGCGAGAATACTGGCGCGTGTTGGTGAACATACAGGACAGGCTGCATACGCATCGGTAAAGCGCATCCCCTGTTTGGCTAAGCGGTCAATATTAGGCGTTTCATGAAACTTACTGCCATAGCAGGCTACATCTGTCCAGCCCATATCGTCTATGAGTATGAAGACGATATTTGGTTTTTTATTTGCTTGAGATATTGCAGTTAACTGCTCGAAGCCATCAGCACATCCCGGCACGGCGAGCGATGCCGCACTTAATCCCATAGCTTTTAGAAAATCACGTCGATTCATAAAATTCTCCTTCCGAAATACTCGACAAATAAATAATGCACTATTTTCAGAGCCTAAAGTATTCTGTGGCTATTTGGTTTACATAATCGCCGATAGCCAGCGATGCTGTCGCAGCCGGTGACGGCGCATTTAAGACGTGGATAGAATTTCTCTGTCTTTCAATCCTGAAATCATCTATCAACTCGCCATTTGGTCCAAGTGCCTGGGCCCGCACGCCCGCTTTGCCGGGTCTTATATCATCGGCGCCAAGCGAAGGAATAAGTCTTTGCAATTGCAGGAGGAATAATTTTTTGCAAAACGCACGTTTGTATTCACCCAGTCCTTGTTTCCAGTGCTCCAAAAACATTTTCCAGAGCCCGGGATAAGTCAGAGAATCCCAGGTGTCTCTCAGGCTAAAATCGGTTTTGCCGTAACCTTCTCGTTTGAAAGAGAATACTGCATTTGGACCGCATTCGACTTTTCCACTGATCGTCCGTGTAAAATGAACACCTAAGAAGGGGAAATCCGGGTCCGGCACAGGATATATCAGGTTTTTGACTTTTTCTTCGGCCTCTTCCGTCAGTTCGTAATAATCTCCACGGAAGGGAATTATTTTCATTCTGGTCTCTACGACGTCCATTTTTGCTATTCTGTCAGATTGAAGTCCCGCACAATTGATAATATACTTCGCATCGAAAGCCTTTCTATTTGTTGCAACTTTCGTGTAGAAATCGTGCTTGTCAAACCCTATTACCTTATGTAAAGTCAGGACCTTATTGCCTTGCCCTTTTTTCTCTATTAGCTCTGCTAACTTGTTTGCGACCTGAGCAAAATCAATAATCCCGGTGCAGGGCACGCGTATTCCTGCGATACCGGAGCAGAATGGCTCGATTTGCTTGATTTCATCCGGCCCGATTTTTTCAATGCCTTCTATATCGTTCTCCCTGCCGTTGTGGAGAATCTTTTCGAGGGCAGGCAGTTCTTTTACATCTGTTGCAACGATTATTTTTCCGCAAATTTTGTAGGGGATTCGATATTTTTTAGCGAAAGCAATAAGCTCTTTTCGTCCTCTGGCGCAGGTTTTAGCTTTATTTGAGCCGGGCTTATAGTACAGTCCCGAATGAATAACGCCGGAGTTATGGCCTGTCTGATGAGCTGCTAACCTGTTTTCTTTTTCTAATACAGCGATGCGAATATCCGGATGGCTCAACGTAATCTTATAGGCTGACGCCAAACCGATAATCCCGCCACCTACAACGACAATATCAAAATCAGTATTTTCCTTCATTAGGTGCGAATCCTAAAATCTCACGTCACATTTTCAACCTTATACAATAACTGACACCCCCATAGTTCGTCAACCAAGAACCTTACTCCTGTCAAACTAAACAAACTTATGAGAAATGCGAGGTTAGACTTGAACAAAAAGAATAGAAGCTGTAAAGAGCATCTTTCGGCAGTATGTTTCTCCTGACCGGTGACTTCCGTTGGTTACATATCGGCCAATCTTTTTATCTTCTTCTTCTAACTTTTGCTTTTAATCTCTACTTCATGAGCTTATAATACCTTCGTATCGCTACTTTGTGGGAGAAAATGGACGCTTGAAAGAATATCTGATATGAATAAAAAGTGCTCCGTCACCTTTAACATTTGCGTCCTGCTGGCTGTGCTTGCTTTGGTAGGTTGCTATAAGCCTATAGCCTATCCGGAGTTAATTACGCCGCCATTGACACAACTGACGCCGCTGTCATCTGCGCCACCGGCGTCGGCGTCGCCAAAGCTGCCAACATTTTTAATTCCGGGCCAGTACCGTATTGTCGGTACATCGGTCCAGCGTCTACCGATTCTGTCCTTTGTGCTTGGTCAAGGTTCGGATGTAACCTTCATTCTCGCAAGCATTCACGGCAACGAGCCTGCAGGAACACTTCTTGTCCGCCGGTTAGGGAAATATCTCCAGCAAGAACCACAACTGATGGATAGACGAACGGTTGTGCTTTTAGCCGTGGCTAATCCTGATGGCATGGCCCATAACAGCCGTTTTAACGCTAATGGCGTGGACCTCAACCGCAATTTCCCGGCTTCTAACCGCCTCAACAATATAAAGTCGGGAGCCACGGCGTTTTCTGAGCCGGAAGCACGTCTGGTCAAACAAATCATCGAGCAATACTCCCCTGACCGCATTGTCAGCGTTCATCAGCCGTTGGCCTGTATTGATTACGACGGCCCCGGCACAACTTTAGCTGTACGAATGGCACAATATTGTAGCTTGCCCGTAAAAAAGCTGGGTCCAAAGCCCGGCTCGCTCGGCTCATATGCTGGAGTTGATCTGGGGATTCCCATCATAACCTTCGAAATGCGACAAAATGATTCAGAACTCGATTCAGAAACTCTGTGGCGGCGATATGGAAAAGCCCTCATAGCCGCTATCGTTTATCCGGACCCGGTCAAATAAATCAGATTGTCAGAAGTCGGAAGACAGAAGTCAGAAGACAGAAAACAGAAGCCAGAGGACAGAGTCTATCCTCTACCGGCTGTCCGCTAATTTTCCTCGTGAAATTTTCTCAGTTCTTAGCTAAAATAGTAACAATGGGTATATTTAAGCTGAATAGTGAGTTTAAGCCTGCTGGCGACCAGCCACAAGCCATAGAACGGCTTGTAGAAGGAATGCACGCGGGTAAAAATTTGCAGACGCTGATGGGTGTTACCGGCAGCGGCAAAACGTTCACGATGGCTAACGTTATAGCTCAACACAATCTGCCTGCCCTTGTCATCTCCCACAATAAGACATTAGCCGCTCAGCTTTATGAGGAATTCAAAGAGCTGTTTCCGGAAAACGCCGTTGAGTATTTTGTCAGCTACTACGATTATTATCAGCCTGAAGCATACATTCCCCAGCGGGACATATACATAGAAAAAGATGCCTCGAAGAATAATGACCTCGACCGGCTGCGCCTTTCAACCACTACCAGTCTTTCAACAAGGGATGATTGTATTATTGTCGCATCTGTCTCCTGCATTTTCGGGCTTGGCTCGCCTGAAGATTATAAGGCCAGCGTCGTGGCCATCCGCACCGGCGAACAATGCAACAGAAATGACCTGCTCGGCAGGTTAGCCGACATCCAGTACACCAGAAACGACATCGATTTCCAGAGAGGAACGTTCAGGGTTCGAGGCGATGTGGTCGAGCTGCATCCTTCTTACGAATCTTTTGCAGTCCGCATCGAATTCTTCGGCGACGAAATAGAAAAGATAAGCTATATAAATCCCATATCGGCAGAAATCCTTGCCGTCGAAGAACAGCTCTTTAT
>SDBS01004142.1_pt1 | contig 14211 bp, 19 predicted proteins | sample 2277091 | NCBI WGS metagenome assembly SDBS01 (sample SAMN10404972, study PRJNA504765) | marine sediment metagenome | isolation source: marine sediment core GS10_PC15, 163 cmbsf | place: Arctic Ocean: Southern Knipovich Ridge | collected 2010
ATATAAAAAAATGTACTTGTTTCTGCTCCCGATAAATTACCATTCCTCAAAATAATACTTGCAACGTTGCTCACTCCACTTGTAACAGTTAGGATTTGTCTTATTTGTGGGTTAGCAGTTCCATCAGTTGTTAATTTTGTAAAAGCATTACCATTGATTGTTAAGGATGGATCACTTGCAACGCAACCATTTATCTCTGTCCAATTCCCAGTAGTAAGATCTACAGGATCTGTCACAAGATTAGTATATGCCTGCGCTATTGTTTTCGGACTGCCGGCTCCGGTAATATCAAAATCAATTGATTTATCGCCTCGGAAAAACCTTGACAATCTTGTATCCTTAACATTACTTGCCGGGTAGTTTATATCCTCATCGGGCGATGAAACAAGCGCATTATCTACTTCATTGTTGACAAATAATTTCAAATCGCTCCTCCCCTTGAACTATGCAGCCCTCTGTTATTTATCCATCCCTGAACCACTGCTTTTAAATCCCTATCGCCTACTCGTAAAATCATTATCTGTCCAGTGTTGTCAGAAGATCCACCAAGAGGTTCGACGGTTACCCTCTCCTGACCGCTTGCGTTATCTCCGACTAAATTATTTCCAATCATTGTTGGCCCGTCTGTAACGAACCGTCCCCCTGTTGCAAGGGATGGAATTGGAACAGCGTTTATTGCTGCGGCCTGGACTGCTCCGGTTGCTGCTGCAAATGCTGATAATATCACACCTGCAATACCTCCAGGATCTGCAAGCATTCTTATAATGGCGGCTGCTGTATCTACTCCTACGCTTAATAAACCTAGTTTCTTTTTCCTTATAGCCTCATTATGAGCAATTTGTCTTTTCTTTGCGTCGAGTTCTTCTTGAGATGCCCCTTGATCTTCAAGTCTTTGTAATTCGGCTGCATCCGAAGCACTCCTAAAATCAGATATTGCACTCAAAAAACTTAATGTTTGACTTGCTAATGCTTCCGCATTTGCTATTCTCTGTTTAAATAAATCTTCTGCGACTTTTGCGGCTTTTATTTCTGCCTCTGTCGTTGCCTCTATTGATACTATATAGGCTTGATCTATCATTTGTTGTTTAGCAAGCCATTCATCTGCTACTTTTGTACGTCCGCCGAATAATCTATCTGTTGCTTCTTTTAATGTATCCGCAAGGTCTATTTCTTCTTTTGTTAATTCATTTAATTCTGCTCTTAAATCTCTAAGTACAAATAAAACAGTTCCTATCTGCTGATATGTTTCAAACTCTTTTATCAATACCTTTAAGGATTCTATTTGAGCTTCTTTAGTTTTATCATAAAATCCTTTCAAAAATTTAGCTTCTTTTTCACGTTCTTTAGCTGCTATTGCATTTGCCTCATCGGCGGCGGCTGTTTCTTTATTTAATTTTTCACTCAATACAAGATTTTGAACCATAAAACTAAGCAATCTTCTCTGTTCATCTATCTGTTTTTGTAAAGTGAGTAAAGCTTTTGCTGATGGATCGGCTTGTGCAATTCTAAAATATGTTTCTACTAATTCTTCTAATAATATTTTCTGTGCAAGATATTCTTGATTTGCTGTAGCAGTTCCGCTTGCTACTGCTTCAAGTGCTTCATTTTGTTCTCTCTGCATGTCTGCAATTTCACCACCAACCCTTAACCATTCTGTCAAACCACTAACTAATTTTTCTGTCAGGCTTAACATTGGTGTTAAGCCTTTATTAACTGCTTTTCCTAATTCTTCTTTTAATGCCTTTGTAGATTCCTCTAAACGTCTTGATACATTTGCGTGACTCTCAAATGTTCTTGCTACATCTCCAATAGCATTACCACTTTGCTCTGTAGCAAACTGTAAAGCTGTAAACGCTTTGGCTTGCAGAAGTGTTTTCCCTTCCACCTCAGTATAAAACTTAATAGCATCTTTATATTCTTTTGTGTTTTGATTTATTACGATTCCTAATGCTTTTGCCATTTCGGCTTCACCAAGTAACGCTTTAGTAAGTGCTTCACTTGCTCCGGTTGTACCACCTGCAAAGTTAGAAAAACTTGCCAAATCTGCGGCTAAAGTATTTACTTGTTCAGATAATTCCAATGCTCCCTGTTGGGTAAATCCCAAACCTGTTAATAAATCTGCTGTGTTACCTAATAATTCTCTGGCTGTGCTGCCTGCAAGCCCGAAATTTTCCGCAAATGTATTTGCTACCTCTTCCGCATCCCCTCTTATATCACGAAATATAGTTGCATATTTTGAACCTATTTCTTCCGCATCACTTGCAGCTTTTGAGAATTCTTTCCCTAGTTTGATGGTAGTAAATAATACTGCTCCTATTGCAAGTGGCCCAGCTAATTGCTTAAATAATGTTTTAAGTTTCGTAGACGCTTTTCCGGTATCACCCAAACCCTTCTGGACGTTTTTTAAATTCTTAACGGCATGGGTGACTTTAGCATCAATTATGATCTGTAATTCTTCAACAACTGCCATTATTTTTTCCTTGCTTTATATATATTCCACTTCTCTAGTGTAAGGTCAAATATTTCATATATGTTTATCAGATATTCAGGCATTTCTTGATACCCCAAAACCCAGGGAAAGCCAAACCGTTTATACCTATTATATATTGCAAGTGCTGAAAAATAATACTCATTGTAATAATCATTTATATCTCTCCTTGCAATCTGCACATCATTAAATAAAAAAATATCAGGCTGTCTATCAGTCCAGCTTGTTTTCTCGTAACCCCTCCACCCTTCTAAATCTAGGCTGAAGGCTTTGATAAAAAATCGGCATCTACCTCGGGAGATGCTAAAAACATACCTATCTCTATATTAGCAACAAGCATATGAGGCACACCGGAAGTGCTATACATCATTTCCACCGTATCAACTTTAGTAGTTTTTTTACCAGTTTTGATATTAAGATTTTCTATCTTTATGATAATAGCTTTTGCGATACCTTCCATATCTGAAACGGCTTCAACATTACTATCAACAGTCCCTTTTATTTTATCCACCATGAGAGCCTTTGTGTAAATATATTTATGCCTCTCACCTGGAAATAGAAATCTATGGTGAACTTTTATCTGTTCCGCTTCCGGTAAATTCTTATTGTTCCCAAAATCCGGTATGTATACATCCTCATTCTTAACTTCAATAATCATTCGATCTCCTTATACTGTTTTCTTCGGTATGCCCTCTGCTGTACTTGTTGATTCGACATAAAGCACATCGCCATTCTGTACACCGTCAAAACTCCATCCTACAACATCGCCACCTGACACATTAAAACCCATTCCACCTGATAATATAGGTATAACAAGTTTCTGCCCTCTCACATTATCGCTTGACCCTGCTGTATCAATCGGCTTCATAATTCCATGAAAATAAAATGTGCCGTCTGTGATAGCTGTGTATGAGGTATCTGCGGATGCTAATGTATCTCCAGTATCATTATATACTCTAGCAAATCTATTTATCATAGTTCGCAATTGTGCATTTCCTGATACTACAGATCCGCCTGCACTCAGTGTCCCGCCAACCAAACCCTCAAGAAATTCCTTACTGTTTTGGTTTAGTCTGTTTATTTCCACCTGATCTTTTGATGGTGTCCATGTCCATTCGTTTGAATATCCTACCTCAGTACCGGTTGCGGTTGATCCGGTAGAACTACTTAAATATAAAACTCCCTCTCTTCCATGTGTTGGTAATGCATTGCCCATAATCTACTCCTCGTTAATAAATTGTGTACTTGTCAATATCTTTTGTCTCAATTCTCCAAGTTGAATATAACCTGATATATGTTGTCTATTACTTAATGCTATGATGATATCGTCTAATGCTTCCATTATATATCTATATCCAAATGTTCTTTTTTCTCGTAAATTTTCTACCCTTTTGACTTCGCCTTCCCATGCTGTATTAATATCAACTAATATATCCTCTGAATTTTCCATATTACTCCTTATTCCATTTAATTATTCCGTCAACTATAAAATGAAACGGATCTGTTGTCGATGCTCTCTGTATTGTTTGCTCAGTTATTCCGGTTGTCATTATCGCATAACCGCCTGCAATATCGCTAAGATTCCTTATCTTTTCTCTTAATGTTGTACGTAATCTTGCACCTCGTATTTTATCACTATCCCACAAGTCAAACTGTATCCTTGCCTCTCCCTGATATGCTTTATTTAACCGTGTTTCTGATCCTACATCATCAACCAACCAAAACACTATATAAGGTTCTGTTGGTGTTACATTTTTATCAACCTGTTGCCAATATACATCTGTATAAAATGCCATGAATACACTATCAGCTTTTAGATTCTCATATACAACTTGCTCTACACTATCAGCCATTATGCTTTTCCTCCAAGTACTTTAAATACTTTGTTGTAAGTTTCTGCCCATAGCTTAACAAGAAATTTCCTATTGTTATCAAGTGCTGGCCTCCATGTTGGTCTTGCAACCATACCTCTTGTTGTAAAATATCCTTTACCTTTTACAAAATAAGTCCACGGTGTTTTTCTACCACCTCCACCTTCGGCATATATTCCCGTTCCATATTCAGGATAAACTGCATATTCTAAGTTTGTACCGATTGACACCTGATCACCGCTTACTCTAAACTGTACAGAATTTATTAGTCTCCCTGTATCAACTAAACCTACAGCTCTCATTCTTCTTTTAACTTCTTTAGAAATCTCAATCCCTGCCTTTGGTAAAAAGTTTCTATTGATAGCTTTAAAAACTTGTGGATAATTTGTCTGCCGTTTTCTAACTATCTTTACATCTAACATCAAGTCACATCCCTCAATAAGATTTTCAAATGGTGGTCTTTTTGTAAAGTATTCTTTGGTGTCATAATAATATCGAATGTATCACCATTCCATCTTAATCTTCTACCTGCTACGATTTCTGTGCTAACATCCGTATAGGCTTTATACTTTGCATCAAATCCCAGCTTGTCATAATCGGCAACTTCGGATGCTGATAACAAATTTACCGCTGCTTTAACACTCATATCTGTCGTCCATGTCGGTCCGGTTGAAGTGCTCCAAGCCCCACCGGTACTTGATGAGTAATCCAGTAATATTAATGTCTCTGTGTAAAAATCGCTTATACTCATCTGTAATTCGGCCTCCTGTATTGAGCTAATGAGTCGAGTACTCTATTAGGATATGCATGACCACCCACATAAGTAATAGCATAATCATCTAATTTCTCACTCTTAACATCTGTTGGTTTTGCCTGATCTATCAGATACCACACCATCTTTGCAGCAGGTAATTTCAAGGCATTAGGCCATTTAACACGTGATATCCTAACATTTCCTATAGCGTTATCATCTGATGTATCATCCTGGTCTTGATCTATCAATATACCGTATTCAGTAAGTTTAAGTTTTCCGGTAGATGCTGATGATATATTGTAAAGTCCAACATTAGCACCACCACCCTCAACAACTATATCCATTCCATCAAGAAAACCTTTCTCTACAAATTCCGCCGATGTATCACTAATATAATCTGTCGTGTCTGAATCACCTCTTACAAATGCAAAGTCTGAACCTGTTTCCCTGAATACATATCCATCCTGGAAACTGTTGTTTAAATAATCTATCAAATCATCTTCGACAAACGGTATAAAAGCTGCAATTTGTGTGTCATCTGCCGTATCTGTAATTCCCAAAATACTTTTTACTTCTGCCGTTGTCATTAGTGCCATTACATCCACCCCGCCATTTTTTCATATAAAAGTTTTGCTTCTGCTTTAGCTCCTATTGTTCTGTCTACACTTGTTTGCAAAGATCTTATCTTATCATTAGCCTCATTTATGCCGTTCTGCATTCCTTCTTGACGACCTGCTAAAAATTCCATTGCTCTTGTTGGTTCTTCATACCCATATTCATATTCGGCTTTCAATATTTGGCTCTCATCAGGAATTGTTATTTTATATTTCTTACCCATCAAAACATAACCGTGAACTATACCTAAAGCCCATGATATACATGATCGTTGATAAGCATATTCGGTTGCATGACTCATGTGTATTCCGTAAAGACTTATATCTGTATAACCCTCTTCAAGTGCCAGCAAGAACATATATATAATAGTAGTGGTAGCATAAAATTTTTCCCCCATCGGCTCCCAATAATATTTTTCCTTGATAGTTGCCCTTGGATATGACTTACTATTCGGAATGTCTTTGTAATGATCCTGCATATATACAGTACCATTAAAATTATTTAGTCGTTCCATAACAGGCAATTGTCCCCAATATCTTTTGGGGTGCATTTCAAAACATATATCCATACGTTTCACATCTTCTTTTACAAGTGCCGTATTTATGCCCCATATATCATACATATAATCATCATCAATCTTTAAATCATATGGTGCATCCGCTGAACTTCTCGCCGTTCCTATAATGCACAATGGTTTTTTCCCTTTAACTATCGCTGTGTCTTTTGGCTTATCGATTACCTTAATAGTCGATTTCTGTTTAATAGCCTTTTTTGGATCTATTCTTTGTTTCTTTTTAACAGGCAGGGGGATAATATCCCCCTGCACCTTTTTTGTTTCGCTCAATCCTATCTCCTATGGTAATAGTATCGCTTGTACATATACAATAGTTGTGTCTGTTGTAGATTTAGTAATATTAATCTTATCGCTTGTATCTTTACATCTTGCTGTTTCTACTGTTATTGCATACTCACCTGCTGCAGTTGTAAGCTGCGTAATATTCCCGATTTCACCGCCTGAAAAAGCTCCACTACCACCATCTTCAATAATAATAGTGGGGTTCTTAACATCTGCGGGTCTATCTAAAAGAATCACTACTTTTGATGCATCCATTGTACTAACGTCAAGAGTGACTGATGCGGTTGAACTTAACACAACCCTTTTATAAGCCACTGCTGTTGTTTTTGTTACAAAACTATTTCTAGTTATTGTTCTAACTGTTAATGCTGAATCTCCAGCCATTTGTATACCCTCCTATTAGGTTGTAAGTCCTGTAAAGTTTGCATACACGACGCCTAAATGATCCGGCCTGATTACCTTTGCGCCGTAAATATTTAGTCCCTTAATACCGTCTGAAAAATAATTCTCTAATCTGACGGCTTCTATTTCTTCAAGTTGCATAGCCAATCCAATCGCATCCCTTGTTCCGAACATTATAGCATATTCGGTATTTGTTGCATCTACCGTAACATTGTTTGATTCGTAAAAATCAAATCCCATAAATGGGAATGCTCCTGTAAATTGTTTATCAAGACTACCAGGTGAATCAAATTGTTTTGCCCCATATGTATAAATACCATAGCCTATTAACTGCATAAACCAGGGAGGTGCAACACACCAAGGCCTTTCATGTGCATCTGCTTCTGAAAGATATCTCATCATATAAGTTACAAGATCGGGCATCATGTTTGCATAAAGATTTAATCCGGTAGCTGCACTACCAAGATTTGTAGCGTTTTTAATACCTGCCTCTGTGTATTTAGCTGATATAAACTGGTCAATAGTGTCCCCCATTGCAAACGCAGCCTTTTTCATAGCACCATCCATCACACTTACATTCATCTGTGCTTTATCAACATCTTTAATCTGAAATGCGAAATCCTTTTTCTGATCTACATCAAAAACTTTCTGTGCATCGGGAACATCTTGAAATACTACACCTGTCGATGTATAATCACTTATTGTGATATCTCCGATTTCATTTATCTTCATTGCTTTCGCACCCTGGATTACCCAGCTAGTATCAACAACATTTTTAAAGACTAATCTTTTATCAGTGTTGTTAATATATCGCTGGCTCCAAAGTGTCGGTTTAAATAATTCAAAACTCATTTTATTTTTCTCCTAGTTCCGCTTTCAAAGCCTTTGCTACTAATTCCTCAGGAATTTCTTTAAACTTTCCCATAGGTAAAGCCTGCATTTGTTTATAGTTCATTTTTTCTATGCTCTTCAGATCAGTAACATCAACCACACGGCTAAATTTTTTCGCTGTTTTGTCTTTCGCTTGTGCGTCTGCGTCTTTATTATCCTCAATATGATCCTGTACAAACTTAATTGTTTCCTCCTCATTTTTACCGATTAAACGATCAAAAGTTCTTGGAATTGGTAAGCCTGCATCATTCAACATTTGAGTTGCAAGATTTTTATTCTCTGCATGTTCTGTTGCCGCATCTGATTTATTCAATCTTGCTGCTAGCTCTGCAAGTGCATCTGTATTTTTCTGCTCGTTGGTTTTCTTCTCATTATCTTTCAGTTTCAACAAATTACGTAATTCTGTATTTGTCCTGTCCGAACCTGACTGAGTTTTTTTGAGATCCTCAAGCGTCTTTTTTACTTCTGCATTCTCTGTCTTTAATTCTTCAAACTGCTCAATTGTTACAGTCTGATTTTTGTCTTTCTGATCATCAGTCTGATCATTAGTTTTATCATCCTGATTATCATCTTTATCATTTGCCATCTCTTATGCTCCCATATTGAATTTATATTTCTGACCAAATCTATTGGTCGTTAAACCCTTCCCTCACTTGGAAAACAATTACATGTTGGTAACCAGACCCGTTCTCCATCCTTAGTTTCAACAAGAATTTTTGTTTCTTTTATTCCTATAACTTTACCATGAACAGTATGGCTTGTTTGACCGCCTCTTACTATCTCATAATCCTCATACTTTACTAATTCGCCTATTCCAAATTGTTTTGGCATAATTCCCCCTTGAAATCACCAATCATATTTTTGACCAAATCTATTTTTAGTCAAATTATTTTCTTTTACCCAACTATTAAAAGTTTGACGAGGCTGTAAACCCTTATCTCGTTCAGCCTGTAGTTCTGGAGAATATCCTTCAACCTCGCCAACCGATAAACATCTGCAATGTATATCCTGCTCTGCAATACCATTCCGATGTGGACCTAAAGATTCACCCCAGGGCACACTAAAAAATCCAGTTTCATTATTTCTTATATTTCCATCTGCTGAAGCATGATCAGGCCGTGTCCGATTATCAAGTGTAGCATCCCATATCTCATTCACCTCTACACCAAAAGTTCTTGCCTCTTCGTATGCTATCTGGCCACTTAATCCTGTTGCTCTTAACACCTCTGTCCTGGATATTCTCATTGCAGAATTAAAGCTCTGTGTAATACCGCTTGTCTGGATACGCTTTGCAACATTAGTCGCAGATTCACCTTGTAAAATACCTTGCTTAATATCTCTGCTTATCCATTTGATAGTATCTTTATTATAATTTACAAATGCATCTGTCAATACTTTCTGATGTTGTTTTATTTCCGCTGTGGATAATAGCCCTGTTAAGTTTCCAATGTCTCCACCTATTCCGGCCGCTGCCCTGACTGCTGTATCATCTACAAATCCCCAATCTAATGATAATCCGCTTGCCTGATCCACAGCCCATGCATTAGTGAAATATCCATTATCTATTCCAAGCACTGTCATATCTTTAATAAATGCCTGATTTGCTTTTAGATATGGTTTCATAATATCGATTATTTCTTTCTCTATTTTAGACAATCGCATAAATTGAGTTAATTGTGCTTTTGTTGGCTCCTCTAATGTTAAGAATTTCTTATATAAACTATCCAGTTTTTTACGAATATCTTTTAACGCTTTAGTGTAACTTTTAACAAGCTCCTGAGATGTGAACGTAATTATACCATCGGCCTGTTTTAATGCTCTTTTGATATTAGTTTCCATATCTCTAGTTGCCATCTATTCCCTCTGGATACTCAAAACAAATATCTCTTTCATTTGTGAGTCGATCACTTCCTTGAGCATACCATTTAAACCCTGCCTGTTTTAAAGCATTTATTATCTTATCATCCAACTCGGGATTGTATCCTGTATAAATTACTTTTAAATTATTAGTCACCATCTATCTGTATACTCCCTGCTGACGTAATCATTTTTCTTGCTACCTCTTCACCTATATCTGGAAATGCTGCAACTATTAAAGTTATCGCAGCCTCTTTCGGCAATTCCCCTGCTGATACCGCTTGCACAATACCTTTTAAAGCTACAACCTGCGCTCCGTTCAATGCTTTTTTCTGTATGTCCTCATCATCTCCCAACTTAATACCTCCTGCTGTTTCCGTATCGTCCAGGAATGGATTATCCTCAAATGCTTTTTTCTTTATCTCTGACTCAGGATCATCAATAAAACTCATCTGACTATATACGGTTTCTGTACTAACAGCTCCTAATAACAAGTTTAATGTCTCTGCTTCTGCCTGAATATCTCTTGGAAAGTTCCTTGTGAATGTAAACTCAATAGTGTATGGATTAATATCTATGCTTTGATATTCTCTCCAATAATCTGTCAATAATATATATTGCTGTCTCAATGCCTTTTTGAATTTCCTTTCAGTTACTACACTACTATTCTCCATGTTCAACAATGCGACCTGCCAGCCGATGACTCGCATTTCACCGCCGAATTCTTTTGACATATCTATTGACTTACTAAACTCATAAATGTTTTTGCGTATTTCATCAAGTATTATTGTTACACCTTCGATAGCTAATTCTTTATTTATAAAACCTACCTCACCGCCTTCTTCAAGTGCAAATATTCCTGTTTGTTCTAGTTGTTTCATGTATGGATCATCGACCATTAGCCCAGCTGATCTAATATACATATACGCAAGTCGCAACTGTTCTATTTCAGATACTGTCGCAGATGTTATTAAATCATAAGCGTCTATTTCATCTAATACTTTCTCAGGTTCGGCTGTCTCCAGTCCGTTATTCTGAAACGGTATTATTGGAACACCGTTAAATAGATGTACATCTATTCCATTGATACCTTTAGTTAAATCAATATGGAAATTAGTATCACCTTCTGAAATATAATATGTTATATATTTTTTATCATACCATTCTATAACCCATATTTTTTCTATTTTACCGCTTGTATCTTTTGATTCTATATCCCAATATCGAAGTGCTACTACTGCCTCATCTAAACTCTGATCATAAATATATATTACTTCCCAGGAATGAAGATTCATGATTTTTGCATTAGGCTTTGAATCTGTCTTTTCTCTCTGGGGTACATATAACAATCTATAACCTATCCCTGTAGCTCCTGCGTCCCTTACTGACTCACTGTTTATATCTTCGCTATATGTCCGATTCTGCCATTCCCTTAGGAAAAGTCTATCTTTTAAATATTCAGGCTCATTTAATATTTTATCTACTTTATAGCTTTCCCTATTCAGGCTCGTAGATACTTCGTTACCCATATATCCTGTTTTTGTATCTACAACATCACGGTAAAAATCATGCGCAATCTTTTCATTTACTTTTGTATAATTGGCTACTTTGTGGCTATATATCGGTACATCTTTAAGTCTATATCTTTTCCATAAATCCTTTATGCGTTGCCCTTCACCTAACATATGATCTTCTATCAGACTCGACAACATTAAAGATGTCACTTGCAGGCTATCACTTTCTATTGCTTTTAATATATCATCAGTTGTTTGTGGCATATCTACCTCTTAACCGTTGCCGTGATTCTCGGTGCTGATTTTCTTCTGATTGGATCAACGCCATATCTCAATGCATCCATCGCATGGTTATAATCATCAATTGGTTTCTTTTCAAAATTACCGTCCCTATCCTGGCTCCATACATATTCCTGTAGTTCCACAATCGTATTTATACTCTGTCTTGTAACATATAATCGTTTTCCTAACAACCAGTCAATACCTGCCCTGACACTATCAGCGCCTTTCTGTACTCCTATAGTCCGACATCCGGCCATCTTTAATTCGTGTATGCTCTTCGGTTCTGCCGAATCTGCCTGTGTTAATTCCCTTTCGATATTGTAATGTTTCATCTTAACTGCTATTTGCTGATTAGTCAGTTCCTTTTCATATACCAATTCATTAACATATACATCATTACCGTTTACATAAATATCTAATAATACAGCCGGATCTACTGAGAATCCAAAGTCTAACCCGGGTGATCGTCTGGAATGTCTTTTAACCTCATCCGGTATAGTTTCTATTATTTCCCAATTTGTATATATAGCTCCTTCACTATCGCCATATTTCCCTAATAAAAACCGTCTACGTTTATCTTCCGGTAAATGCTCTAATACATCCTCAATATATCCATCCGGTAAATGATCCACATTATCTATCGGATTCATAAGGAGACTTGCATAATGTTCAGGGTTGCTTATCGGCTCACCTGTCTCCGGATCTTCACCCAGGATGAATTGCTTATAACTCCAATGATGTTTACTTGGCGGATTGCAGTCAAAATACGCCTTGTTCTTCATGCCTTCTATCTTCTGAGCAAGCCTGGTTAATACTGTTGTTATTGTTGGATATGCTATTTGTGACATTTCGTTAAAATAGATAGTTGCATATTCACGGCCCAGGATCTTATCTATTCTGTCCCTATCGTCAAGTCCATCAATCCATATCTCTGAACCATTAGGAAAGCGTACATAGTGATCTGTCTCATTCCATTTAACGACATCCTTTAATCCCATAAGATTTACCATAGTAGGTATTGTATCTAACCATAATGAAGTTTTAGCATGAGCAAATCTTAGCCGTGCAATCAGGTGACGACTTCTTGCATATAGCAACGCCCTTAATATAACCATCCCTACCATTGCATATGTCTTACCTGACCTTGCTCCACCATAAAACATAATACGTATACAATCAGATGTTAGAATATCCCATGCTTCATCCTGTTTTATAGTCAAAGTTTTTAAGATAGCTAAATCAAGCACCATTATAACGCCCATCCCACTTTATTGTCAGTTCACCTGAATGTTCTATCTCTTGCTTATCTCGCCATGTTTCCGGCCGTCTATTTTTCAGCCAAAATATCATTGATGTTGCATCAGGTGGATAATGTTTAATAGTTGGTACAATTAACGCCTTACCATTGTGATTAAATATCTTATCTTCTTTATGCTCATAACCTAATGCTCTTTGATATAAAGATACTTCTACATTATCATCTGGATCTTCTTTGCCTTTCTTTAGGGACTGTAAAAAGTCATCATGTGTATTTTTCCAATTGTTTAATGTTTTTTCAGTTATGACTAATTCTTTATACATTTGTTTATCAGTTAATCCGGCTTTAGACATCCAATATATTAGATCTGGATGATATTGTTCATTATATTTTGATGGTCTCCCAGTTTTACCCATATTCCAAGTATATACTTTTTTGAATAAAAATACAATATCAGTGTTTATACTGCCATTTTGCCTTTAACATCTCCCAATCGTCCGCATCGTCCAGATCCTGTGCTTCCCATTCTTTGACAGGAAGCCATTTTATATTACGCTCTTCTAGTGAATATTCTAATGACCCTACATTTGAAAACATAAAGGTTCCTGCATCGTGGTACATAGGAAGTATATCTTCTGTAGGTAATGAAACATAACTTGGAAACCCATATTTTTTTAATAGCTCGTCTATAGCTCTCCAAATAGAATGAGTATACTTCTGGCACTCATGTACATTTTCATATTCATCTTTTATAAACTCTTGAAATCCATTTCGCAATCTTGCAGGTGTTAATAATACAGCGAATGGATATATCCGGCAGATATTCAGTCCCCAGTATTTATGAGCAGTCCATTTTAAAACCTCATCCTCTGGTATATCTCCACTTATACTTTCCGGTCTCATGGATATAGCTGCACCTATTACAATATCTGCTATCTGTTTGCTGTCTGTTGAAACTATAATACTATCGAATATTTTAGACTCTTTAGCTATCCTGATAACACGATTTATTATAAACTCACCGTCTAACTTTCTGAGGTTTTTTCCTGGAAGCCGTTTACTACCGCCTCTTGCTGGTATTATACATATCATCTATGCCCCCAATTTTCAAATACAAACCATATTGAATGATGCATTTTCCCATTGTAATATTTACGACATTTAAGTGGTGTACTATATGCACCATATTCTAATATCACTGTTACCCAAAATTGTTTATTGCCACAATCATAAACTTCTCCATATACAGAATATAACCGCATCTGTTCAAACGCCTGTTTTAATAATAAGTTTACCACCTCTTTCCCTTTCCCTTGCCTTCGATATTCAGGATTGATAATCAGCGATATTTCAGCACAGCCATTTTCCCATTCTATGTTAGTTAATCCGCCCATGCCGATGAAAAAACCTTCTGGAAAATCTA
>SDBS01004143.1_pt1 | contig 14211 bp, 11 predicted proteins | sample 2277091 | NCBI WGS metagenome assembly SDBS01 (sample SAMN10404972, study PRJNA504765) | marine sediment metagenome | isolation source: marine sediment core GS10_PC15, 163 cmbsf | place: Arctic Ocean: Southern Knipovich Ridge | collected 2010
AACTCGGACTCTACAAGGTTGAACCGCTTGAAAAACCTGACTTACTTATTATCAATACCTGCTGCGTTACTCACACTGCCTCAGCTAAGAGCCGGCAATACATCCGAAAAGCCAAAAAACTAAGTCCCGGTGCTGTTGTAGTTGTCTGCGGCTGTCTGCCAACTGTACCGATCGGCGAATTTAACTGCACCGGCAAAAATGTACATCTCATCAAAAACCGAGACAACCTTGCTGCCGCGCTAATCCAAATAGCAAACGACAAAGCTTCCGCTTTATGCATCAAAAGCCCTCAGTCCTGCACGAACACTACTAATACAATTAAAGCAGAAAACAGATTAAAAATCAAGGATAAAAATGAATCGAAATATTATCGGGCGTTACCATTGTTAACTTCTTTCAGTGACCACACAAGAGCTTTTTTAAAAGTCCAGGATGGCTGCGATGGATATTGTACCTATTGTATTGTACCCAAAACTCGGCCTTTTGTTCGCAGTAAACCGGCCGATGTGGTCCTCCGCGAAGCACAGGCGCTTGTTAAAGCCGGACATAGGGAAATTGTTGTAACAGGAGTGTTCCTCGGAGCTTACGGCCGGGAAAGCGTCAGGCGAAAAACTTGGCCTAATCAGCAAAACGATAATTTGGCTGATTTAATCGATAAAATGGCGGAAATACCGCATCTTGCAAGGATAAGATTAAGCTCCCTTGAGCCGGCGGATGTAACGCCGCGATTACTCGATTCTTTCTGCAAACACCGTAACATTATGCCGCACCTGCACTTGTCGCTTCAGTCCGGCTCCGATGCGACCCTCAAAAAGATGTGCAGACAATATAATGCCGATGAATTCAGACAGAGGATTGACCTGATTAAATCTCGTCTCGACAGGCCGGCCATAACGACCGATATAATCGTTGGTTTTCCGGGCGAAACCGATGATGACTTTGAGAAAACCGTCGATTTAGCCAAAGATGTAGGCTTTGCCAAAATGCACGTTTTCAGCTTTTCGCCGCGTAAAGGCACCGCTGCGGCAAATATGCAAGGTACTGTAGATAATAAAGTTATAAAAGAGCGTTCAAGAATACTGCATAACTTGAACATAGAACTGGGCCGAGAGTATCGGCGGCAATTTCTTGGCGAAACTGCTGAAATACTGGTGGAAAACGATAACGGCCAGATATGTGGAAGATGCGAGAGATATTTTATGGTGTATCTAAAAAAAGCAGAACAAAAGCTGAAAAAAAACCAGCTTATAAGAGTTAAGCTGCTTCAAAATAGAAAAGATGGGCTATGTGGGCAATATATAAGTTGATGTTAAGATAGGTAAAAATATTCGTAAATTTTCAATCAAAAGCGCGGGTACCTAAGAGCAAAAATAAAATTTTTCAAAAATTCTTTTATTCATTTCCAAATAAACACTTACGCATAATCACTTCTTTAAAAACCAATCCAATTTCGCATCAAAAGCGCAGGTAGCTCTAATTATAGAGGGACTCTGTTGATTCTCTCCGAAGTATTTTCATAATTCTACATTCTAAATTCTAAATTCAAGAATCTCTCCCTGGAGTGGATAATCAAGCTCAATTTTTCCATCACGATCACGATTCCCGATCGCCTGATAGGGCCTTTCGTGGCTCTGGTACTGTTCTATCGCCGCATCCACTACGGCTACCCCTTTCGCCGGATACCGCTCACTCAGGGCAAATACGCCATCGTGGACCCGGACGACTACGAGCGATTAAATAAGTACAAATGGTATACCCTGAAGTGCAAAACAACGTGTTATGCCCGCCGGAGCTTTGGATACACAAAAGACGGAAAGAAGCGCTATATTAAGATGCACCGACAGATTCTTGACCCACAATACCCTCTGGTAGTTGACCATATTAATCGTAACGGATTAGATAATCGGAAGGCCAACCTGCGGCCAGCAACACGAGCGCAGAACAGTCTGAACAGGCGGAGCAATAAGAGAAAAAATTCACCCTCAAAATACAAGGGCGTAACCTGGCACAAATACAGAAAGAAATGGCAGGTCCAGATATGCTATAACGGCCAACACAAATCCGTTGGATATTTCGACGATGAAATCCAGGCCGCAAAAGCGTATGATAGAGCAGCCAAGAAATACCATAAAGAGTTTGCGGTCCTCAACTTCAACAAATAAAATTATTTAGCTCTCAAACCTGTCCTGAGTTCTATCGAAGGGATCGAATGGCCCTCATCCAAATAACTTGTGTCTTGTGCTCTTGTGCCTTATGCTCTTGTACCCTTGGTCTCTTCCCGATTCATCTTCTTCCTGAACGTGCGCTAATCTAGACCTTCCCAAAATTGTTTCCAGTACAATCACCTACCAACTTGAGTTTCTAAAACACCTGCCTTTTCGGAAGGGTGAATCTTTTTCCCGTACAAAAACCTTTTATTCAAATTTTACTTTAGACATGCTGCGTCAATTTTGTTATTCTATTCTCAGAGAGTTGATCATAGCCTATCATAGCCTAATCAAGATATAGCTATTGAAAAGAGGTAAATTCATTCATAATACTAAATAGGTGGAGGGATGATCGAAACGACCAAGAAATCTGCGGTACGGAAGCTTATGCAGGATAGGCAGGATAAACATTTCCGAGAAAGAGTACGAACTCGTGTTTGTGAAGTACTTTGGGGTGCCTCTCCTATAACCTTCGAGCACATCCTTAAACGGTCGCTTAATTGCGACCCAGCCTTTCTGCTTGATGTTCTCCACGAACTCCAAGATGCTAATTTTATCTCCTGCACAGAAAGCCGAGAGTCTCCTGTCAAATATTCGCTAAAAGCAACAGAACGTTATCCGTGCCCAAAATTCCCCCATTTTTGCCGAACTCCTAATATTCATTCTCTCGGCACTTCTCCGAATTCTCCCCAAACAGAATATTTGAGAGAGTTGCTTAAAGAAATGCTTGATTCCTTTCTGGAGGCGTCACCAGTATATTCTCAGTGGTGGTTTTCTGAATCAATATATGAAAATCTAGTTAAGCTTGTCTTGCACCTGTCTAAGCCTCATACACCCATGGCCTTTCTTGGGTCTGGTACGCTTGGAGCTCTTTTGTCGCATTTTTCTTCCAATCCGGTAAACATCTTTGATGTTGACGGAATCTTGTTGGAAAGAATTAGTCGTTATTGTTCTAAATCAACTAAAACAATTCGCTATGACGTGTCAAATGAGCCGGATAGCTCTTTTAAAGAAAAATTTCAACTTGTTTTTGTTGATCCCCCTTGGTCAAGCTCTATGTTGCGAACTTTTTTAGTTAGAAGCTCAACATTTGTGTCTGTCCGAGGCACCCTTGCAATTTCTTTCCCACCGGTTCTAACCAGACCTTCAGCTGAATCAGAGAGGAAGGAACTACTGAACCTGGCAAAAAGCCTTGGGCTTTCGCTTAAATTAACGTTGCCAAGTTTTACAGAGTATTCAGTCCCTGCCTTTGAACAAAATGCTTACGAACATTGTGGAATACACCTCCAAGAACCGTGGCGCAGAGGAGATCTATTTATATTTACTAAAACTCATCATAGCTCCTTAAATATTATGCACTTAATTGAAAAAATGTCTGAATGGAGTCAGTATATACATGGAAAATGTAGGCTGTTTCTAAAAAGAGACGGTCTTTTTGAAGATGGCCCACCATCAGTGCATCCTATTCCTGGCGTTGAAGATTTAATGTACAAATCTGCAAGCACGCGCATGGCGTCTTGGAAATCAGCATCTTTGGTTTCTACACATAATCATATTGCGCATGCCTATGGCAGAAAGGAACTATCCGCCTTGTTCGAAACAATTTTTAGTCAGAATCATGACAATTATGAGAATGATGCAGCTTTTGCCGCTATAATACCTGCGGAAATTAAAGAAACCATTTCTTCAATGTTGGATATTGCTAACTCTCAAAGAGGAAAAGTTAGCAAATGACTAATTTAAGTGATTATTACAGAATAAAATCTACCGCAAAAGCTTTAGAAGAGCAGGAACGCAAAACTCTAGCCTCCTATGCTCTGAAGGCAGAGGAAAGGCGAAACAAACTAAAGAAAACATTTCGCGAGCATCGTCCCGGCTCACCTTTGGAACATCGAACTGCGTATCACAGAGACCGAGATAGAATCTTATGGTCTAAAGCATTCAAAAGATTGCAGCACAAAACGCAAGTATTTCCACATTATGTAGAAGACCATTATAAAAGGCGACTTACCCATTCGCTTGAAGTTGCCCAGATTGCCACAACGGTTGCGCGAGCTCTAAGACTGAATGAAGTTGCCACAGAAGCTATTGCTCTTGGTCATGATTTAGGTCACACTCCCTTCGGTCATGCTGGCGAACAGGCTCTAAATAAAATCCTGACCTTGAAATCAAAGGCTATGGATCCAGAAATAAGAGGATATCTCGAAAAACTCAGGAAACGCAAAGCCAACAAAATCGTTCCAATATTTGGATTTGACCATTGTGTTCATGCCATAGAGGTTGTTTCTCGAACTGAGAAAGAATACGATTCTGAAACTGGCCATGGTGGCTTTAACCTCACATTTGATGTTAGAGATGGAATCTTAAAGCACATGTGTGAGCGCACCAGAGATAAGGAGAAACAAGAAAGACCCTTTTCAAATATTGTAGATCTAACAAAATTTCACGAATACAAAAGCTTTGGTGCTAACAAGGGATCCTTAGAAGCTCAGTGTGTTTATTTCGCTGATAAGGTTACATATCTTCTTGGTGACATTGAGGATGGAATTCGATCTGATATTTTACAATGTGAAGAACTTAATAAACATGATTTTGTTAAAGAACTTCTAAGTAAATATTATAAAAAGTACCGGAAAGCCACTCTCGAAAAACTAAGTAAGAATAATTTTCCACTATTTAGAAGCAAAGTTTTAACAACTTTAATATTAAATTGTATAGACACTTCAAAGGAAAACATTCAAAAAAACAAGATAAAGAATTTTGACAAAGTACTATCTAAGGGTAACCGGATAGTATTTCTATCGGAAGATTTGAGCAAGTCTTGGAAAGATTTTTACCAACAATGGATGGCGAATAAATTATTCAAACACCATCGAGTTGCTTCATGTTCTTTCAAGGCAGAAAAAATTGTAACGGACTTGTTCAAAGCTTACTTTGAATGCCCAAGCTTGATAAAGGGCGAATACTATGAGCACTGCAAAAAAACTTATCGAAAAATAGGCATTTCTGATGAGAAATTATTGAAGTTAATAATAGTACGTAACTATATTGCAGGAATGACAGATCCGTTTGCATCAGACCAACATGCCAGGCTTTACATGGCTTTAGAACGCATAAGATTTTGACATCCTCACCTTACCCAAAGCACAACTCCCGTCAAACACAATCCTCAAAAAAATCTTCTAAATCTGTGAAATCTGTGGTTTACAAAATGTTGCTTTCATGGTAGAATATTTGTTTATGAATGGAAATTGCACAACTTGTCTTTCAATTCAGGCGGTTCTTAGCCTTAGCTTACTGCTATTGCGCCGCCTGCCCCTGCGTCTTACGAAGCGAGACGTGGCGGCGGGCACGGCGCTATAAATCTTCCCCAACAAAAATCTATTTTAATCCTTATTTATCGTAAATTCGTGGTAATTTGACCCTGGTTGGGGCATAATTAGCCGCAATCGGTATAAAATTTTGGAGAAAAAGCAGATGTCCAAAGAAAAAGTTCAAATTTTCGATACAACTTTACGGGACGGTGAGCAGGCGGCGGGGACCAGATTGGGGGCGAGAGAGAAGCTGGAAATTGCCCGGCAGTTAGTTCGGCTGAACGTCGATATCATAGAGGCGGGGTTCCCGGCCTCCTCGCCGGAGGATTTCGAGGCGGTGCGCCTGATATCCGAACAAATTGAAGGGCCTGTCATTTGCGGCCTGACCCGGGCCATAAAGAAGGATATTGAGGTCTGTCAAAAGGCCCTGAAAAAAGCCAAACGTTCGCGTATCCATACCGGTATCGGCGTATCTGAGATTCACATCGCGGGAAAGTTCGCGGATGATAAATACGGCAAGACAATGGGCGAAAAGCAGGCGACTATTTTGAAAATGGCCATCGAGGCGGTCAGGCATACGACCCAATATACCGACGATATCGAATTTTACGCTGAAGATTCCGGGCGGGCCGACCGGGCCTTTCTCTACGAGATTCTTGAGGCCGTTATTGAAGCGGGGGCTACTGTCGTCAATATACCCGACACCACGGGCTATTCGATGCCGGAACAGTATGGTGCTCTAATCCGGGACATACGAGCCAACGTGCCGAACATTGCCAAGGCGGTAATCAGCGTGCATTGCCATGATGATTTGGGAATGGCCGTGGCGAATTCATTGGCAGGCGTAAAGAACGGCGCACGCCAGGTAGAAGGGACTATCAACGGCGTTGGTGAACGGGCCGGCAACGCGGCCATCGAAGAGGTAGTGATGGCAATTCATACACGCCGTGACTTCTTTGAAGAGGTGGAAACGAATATCAACACGCGCGAGTTCTATCGAACGAGCCACATGGTTTCGGATATGTTAGGTATGCCGGTTCCCGCTAATAAAGCGGTTGTGGGGCGGAATGCTTTTGCGCACAGCTCGGGGATCCACGTTGACGGATTTTTGAAAAAGCGGGAGACTTATGAGATTATGAAGCCTGAGACTATCGGCCTTGCCGAAAGCCGTGTTGTTCTGACGGCGCGGACGGGACGTCACGGCCTTCAGCATCGGCTCGAAGAGATGGGATATACATTATCCAAGGAAGAGCTGGATAAGACATACGAACGCTTTTTGGTCATCGCCGACAAGAAAACAGAAGTTTTTGACGAGGACCTCGCGGTGATCATCAGCGACGAGATTTACATTGTAGAGCAGATTTACGAGCTGCAGTACCTGCACGTGGCCTGCGGGACCGGCACATTGCCGACCGCGAGTGTCAAAATAATCTCCAAGGGCCAGACCACACAGGCGGCAGCCTGCGGCGACGGGCCGGTGGATGCAGCTTATGAAGCGATAAGGATGGCAACAGGCCTGTCACCCAAGCTCGAGAACTATTCGATCAGAGCTGTTACCAGCGGTAAAGAGGCACTCGGCGAAGCTACCGTCAGAATTACAGAGGACGGCAGGACCTTCATAGGCCGAGGCATCTCGACTGATATTATAGAAGCGAGTGCGAAAGCATATATCGATGCAATTAACAAAATGGTCTCGGCACAGGATAAAGGCGAGCAGCCGGAAGTAGAAGTGGAACTATAGCCGGTAAAGCCGGAAAACTCGAAATAAGAAGCACGAAATCCGAAATTCATCCTTCGTCCCGATACAATCGGGACTACGGAGAACGGACAAATTCAAATGATAAAGATTCAAAAAAGGGACTCTGGATACTTGATGATTGATGCTTGATACTCGTAAGAATAGTAAGTGGTTAACTGGTGAGTAGTGAGTTAATAATGAATACGTGAAGTGTAATTAACTAACAGATAATGGACAAAGCTATGGGAATGACGATAACGGAAAAAATATTAGCAAAGTCGGTCGGTAAGGAAAAAGTTGTGCCGGGTGAGCTTGTAGATGCGAAGATTGATATTGTGATGTGTCACGATATTACGACGCCACCGGCGATTTCGATGCTCGAAGAAAAAGGTATCGATAAGGTTTTCGACCGTGAAAAGATTGTTGTAACGCCGGACCATTTTCAGCCGGCCAAGGACATTAAAAGTGCCGAGCTTCACAAACGGCTCGATGGCTGGGCAAAGCGGCACAATATAAAATACTATTACAAGCTCGGCAGGGCTGGCGTCTGTCATGCACTGCTGCCGGAACAGGGACATATTCGGCCGGGCGAAGTTATTGTCGGGCCTGACTCGCACACATGCACCTATGGAGCGTTTGCGGCGTTCAGTACAGGGATCGGCTCAACGGATGCGGCGGCGGCGATTGCGACGGGACAACTCTGGTTCAAGGTACCGGCTTCGATGAAGTTTATCCTCAACGGCTCGCTTGGGCCCGGTGTTTATAGTAAAGATGTTGTCCTTGCTGTCATTGCACGAATCGGCACGGACGGGGCGCTTTATAAGGTGATGGAATTTGTTGGGCCAACCCTTGGTGATATGTCGATGGAAGCGAGAATGACCATAACGAATATGGCGATCGAGGCCGGTGCAAAAAGCGGTATAATCGGTTTTGACGATGTAACAAAACAATATCTCGATGAGCATCTCAAAGACAAGACAGATTACACTGTCTATGAATCCGACAGTGATGCAGAGTACGATGCGGTTGAAGAGTTTGACTGCTCTGTTATTGAGCCGATGGTTGCTCTGCCGCATCTGCCGAGCGGGGGTGTGCCTATCGGTGAATGTGCCGGTAAAGAAATGGACCAGGCGTATATCGGCAGTTGTACGAACGGGCGAATCGAGGATCTGCGAATCGCAGCGGAAATTATAAAAGGTAAACAGGTTGCCATTCGTACGCTAATTGTGCCGGCAACGCCGGTTATCTGGAAGCAGGCAAAAGACGAAGGCCTGTTCGATATATTCTATGATGCCGGCTGCGTTATCGCCTCACCGACTTGCGGGGCATGTCTGGGCGGTTTTATGGGTGTGCTGGCCGCGGACGAAAAGTGCGTCAGCACGACGAACCGCAATTTCGTTGGCCGAATGGGACATCCGGAAAGTGAAGTTTATTTAGCCAGCCCGGCAACGGCGGCGGCAAGCGCGGTAGAAGGGAAACTTACCGACTGTAGGAGACAACTCTGAGAAATCAAATATGAAAAATTGTGAGGTAGGCACAGAGCGGCAAAGGCACAAAGGGAAATTAAAAGTTAAAATTCAAAAATACTTTTATAAATAGTAGAAGGAATAACTATGGCTAAGTCTTTCTTAGGTAAAATGAGAAAGTACAAGCATATTATCCTGATTGCTTCGATAATTGCATGTATTCTGCTTGTGATTCTTGGTTTTGCGCTTGGGCCGGATAAGACATGGGAAATACCTGTTGATGAACAACAGACTGAATCGAGATAGTCAGGTGCTTATCGTTGAAGGAAAGCTCGCTGATGCAAGGTGCTATTTTGAATAACGAATGACGAATATCGAATAATGAATATCGAGGTAAAAGAAGAAGTACAATTACGGCAAAGGTGCATGTTTATAATAGAGATCAGTGCCTTAAGGGGCGTAAATATTACAGTTGAGAGGTCAAATTTTTATTTGAGGTTATAAAGATGAGTGTAGCACATGTTTACAGGCGTGATCACATTAATACGGATGAGATTATTCCGGCGAGGTATTTGAATACGGATGATAAAGCTGAATTAGCGAGTCATTGCCTTGAGGATTTGGACAAGGACTTCGTCAATAAGGTCAAAGAAGGAGATGTGATTGTGGCTGGTGAGGATTTCGGCTGTGGTTCGAGCAGAGAGCACGCGGTCTGGGCTATTCGCGGACTAAAAGTTCAAAGCGTTATTGCGAAATCTTTCGCTCGAATCTTCTATCGCAATGCCATTAACAACGGCTTTTATATTATTGAATCGCCGGATGCGCTTGAACAAATCAACGATGGCGACGAAGTGGAGATTGATTACGAAACCGGCTTGATTAAAAACAAGACAGCCGATGTTGATATCAGCTTTAATCCGCTGCCGGACTTTGCACTCGAGATAATTAAAGATGGTGGATTGTTAAACCACATAACAAAAGTAAAAAGTTAGAAGTTAAAAGGCAAAAACAGGCACAGAGCGGCAAAGGCACAGAGGCACAAAGATTTAATCTACAAAGCTTCCGCCTTCGCTACGAAGCTACGGGCTGGGGAGTGAGCTAAAGTTGGAGGATTTTTCCCATCCATAGATTTTCTTGATAATTGTCTGCTATATTTGCGTTTCTACTCCCTTTTTGTTTATGTTTCTGCTCTTTTTTGTTTGTGTTCCTGCTCCTTTTTTTGTTGATTTTCAAATATTACCTAAGTATATTAGGTATCAAGATTCTCATATTTAGTACGGTGTATCTAAAATTTAATATTAAGTCGTAAGATAATAGCAATACCTAAGTATATTAGGTATTAAATATAACATAGAAATTAAAAGTTTTGACTTTTTGATAGATTGGTGTCAGCATATTACCTAAGTATATTAGGTATTATATAGATCAGAGAAAATGAACTACCCCGCCACGAGCAGCGTGGTATCGAAAAAAACATTGAACGCCCCAAGGGGCGGGGAATTATACCCGGAGGGAAATTAAAAGTGCTTACTCTTTAACTGGTTGGTGTCGGGACAATACATAAGTAAATTAGGTATTAACTTTGTGTACAAGTTTTTAGGCTCAACCTTGATTTTTTTTAAGCCATAAAACAGGATTGTACCGTATCTTTTGGCTGAAGGCAGAAAAGCAACCTTATTTTGGGGTCTAAAACGGCATTTTGAAAAACCTGTATACAGCGTTAGGTATTATTTACATATTCATCCTTCTACTATAATGAAAGGAAGTCGTAGATGTTTTACCAGCAGATCATAAAAGGGAGCATCAAATTTGTGATTCTCTCAATGCTCAAAAAGCAGCAAATGTACGGCTACGGGCTTATCCAGACAGTTCATCAAAAAACAAAAGGCTTTTTCCAATGGCGTCAATCAGCTGTTTATACAGCCCTGCGCAAGATGGAAAAAGCAGGGCTGATTAAAAGCAGATGGAAACCTGCCGGGCCTTCAAGAAAGAGAAAGTATTATTCTCTAACCACAAAAGGAAAAGAACTACTTATGGCAAACCGAACCGAATGGCTCGCTTTTTCAAAAAACATGAATAAGCTAATTGCCAATACCTAAGTATCTTAGGTATTATTTAGAACATAGAAATTGGAAGTGTTGACTTTTTGATGGGTTGGTGCCAGCACAATACCTAAGTATATTAGGTATTAAACCTATCCCAAAACCTGTGCAAAGTTGCGTTTTCGGCTTTGACAACATGATTTTTACGGGGTTATGGGATAACTTATAGTTATCCGCCTTTGCAGATGCTGTCGACCATAGCCTATGGCATCAATAGAAAGCCACAGGTTTTGCTATAATTCTCTGTTTCTTGAAACATTTTTCCCATCCACTTCATTCGCTTCGCTCATTCAGTGGCTGCCACCCGTCGCTTTTTCAAAAAATATGAATAAGCTAATTGCCATTACCTAAGTATCTTAGGTATTATTTAGAACATGGAAGTTGGAAGTGTTGACTTTTTGATGGGTTGGTGCCAGCACATTACCTAAGTATTTTGGGTATTATTTAGAACATGGAAATTGGAAGTGCTGACTTTTTGATGGGTTGGTGCCAGCACAATACCTAAGTATATTAGGTAATGAATCTCCCCGCCGCGAGCAGCGGGGTATCTTAGTGGATTAACTTTAATTCTTCGCCGCAAGCGACGGGGAATTCACCCCAATAGAGAAATTAAACCTATCCCAAAACCTGTGCAAAGTTGCGTTTTCGGCTTTGACAACATGATTTTTACGGGGTAAAAGTGGAATCCCGGATTTGGCGGGATTTTTTTCTTGTTTTGGGCGATAATCACGGTCATAATAAAATCAGCAGAGGCGGAAATTTTAACCATTGATTTACAAAAGGTCATTGGAAATAATTTGGTTGGTTTGAGTAATAAAAAGTAGTGTAAATATTTTAGAAATGTTTAATAAAATAGTAATAGAACTCTTAAAGAAAACAAGGAATATTGTTTAGTAAAGACGCAGAACCATGAGTTCAATATGGGAGTTTTTGAATAGATTTTTAAGTTGGTTTTTAGTTATAGTTGGCATCGTGATCGCTTTTTGGCCCGTTATTCAACATGTCTTAGGTAAAAAGTTTAAGGCCTTAAAAGGCACAAAAGACCGCCGTGCTAAATTGGCCAGTTCTGCGATTGGCATTTTTATTGCTCTGGCTGCGGGAGGGCAACTTGTCACAGGTAATAAGCTCCAAGCACTAAAAGATGCAGAATTCAGCAAGCTTGAAAAAGAAGCCAAGACTACATTGTCTTTTCATTCAAAAGAGATTAAACAAACAGACAATGGATTTTGGGTAAGAGTTATATTTGAGCCATCTAACAATAAATCGTTAGGATTGTTGAGTTTTGAGGCAAAAATAATAAATGACTCAAATGCCAAAATCTTAAAGTTTGCACCAATGGGTTCAGGTCTCGCTGAATCCTACAAAAAGATAATTGATGATGGTAAAATGGCTCAACTTGTTTATAGTTTTTTAGGAATTCATCGGCCGGAAGTGGGATTAATATTGTCTGGCAAAACTCAGGTAAGAATTTCTGGGAGTCATGAGCTTGAGCCATTCGAAATTAACGTTGAATAATATATAGAATTTATTTTTGTATAAATCAAGAACTTTGTTTGACAGAAGAATACAAATTCCTTGTTGCTAATGGCATAATGTCAAAATAAAATCAGTGGAAAAAGTGTTCTATATTATTGTGTTAGGCTGGATGATATAATGAATGTTTACGTATGGAGAAGACTTAATGACGGTAAGTTACTGATTAGCCCAAATGAGTTCCTAAAGTGGGCCAAGCAGGACATTAAAGGGGGAAGCAAAAGATCTATTGCCAACGCTATTACAAATACTAAACGCGCTATTCATGCAAGAATGGATGAAATACTCTATGCTCTGCGTATTCAATATGCCAGTGATTGGCCCAATAGCCCCAAAACACCTGAAAAGCTGAAAGCTATCAAGCATCTCAAAATGCCAATTACTTCAATCGTTAAAGTTCTTACGAGACGCCGCAATGATTTGGAGCATAGGTATTTGCTTCCGGGATTAGATCAGGTGAAAGCTGATGTGGAAACAGCTGATTTGTGGCTCAACAAATCAAAAAGCTATCTCCGACCATCGGTTGTTCTCATAGGATTATCAGTTAATTCGATAGGGTGTTCATCGAGTGCCACTACGAAGAAACACACCTTCAAGGCTACATTTGATGAACCAGATAAGGTTGATTTCTATTGGGATGCAAAGAAAGAAATTGTCACTCTATCGAAAACTGGTGCTATAAGCCGGAAGAACTACGGTGATTTGAGTTGGAAGGATCTGATAGGCATTCAGAAAGGGCCATATTTGTCCAGTGATAACCATCAAGTGGTTCCGTCAATCTCGGTTGCCACTAAACTATACAAAGCTTATGAGAAATGGATATCAGGCAAGCGAGGTCCGTCATTTAAAGCATCTATAAAATTCTCGTAGGCATAACCTGTTGCTTCAGCAGACATACATGTCAGGCCGCTGCTGAGTGTGTAGTTATCATCTGTTGTTTGTCCGCCTGAGGCGGATAAATGTTGTATATTATTATGTTGGGCGTCATCAATGAATACACATTTTGCAAAATTGGTTGAAAGTCTTGACCCATCGTTCCGTTGCTTACTGGCAATGGAGCCAGTCTCACCTGTTTCGCTTCCTAAGGTAATGCCAAAGGAAGGCATCTACCTTTTCTCTGAAGATCAAGAGCACCTCTATGTTGGGAGAAGCAGGGATATCCGTGGCCGAATTGCCCGTCATTCACGACCTGGCGCGACCCATAGAATGGCTGCTTTTGCTTTCCGACTTGCACGTGAGGTTACAGGCCATTTTAATGCCTCATATAAGAAAGAAGGATCGAGGAGTAAACTAATGCAGGATCCCGCTTTTCGCACCGCTTTTGATCATGCCAAAACTCGGATTCGAAAGATGGACGTGAGGTTTGTCGAGGAAGCTAATCCTGTTCGTCAAGCCTTACTTGAGATATATGTTGCGACCAGTCTCCAGACTCCATACAACGATTTCAATACTCATTGACTCTTAGCTCTTCGAGTTATTTCCGCGTGTGCAACAAGTTGCACACCCTACCAGAAGTGTAGATTTTCTTGATAACCATAATCGATATAATTAAAGTGGTGGGAGATATCGCAATCTATATTGTTAGTTTTCCTACGCGTTGAGAGAGGTGTCTGTGTACCATGTGTTGAGTGCGGCCCCGACTTCGGCGCGTGTTTTTGCTTTCATGAGGGAGAGCAGTGCCGGTTTGCGTTTGGGGTGACGGCGGACGTAGCCGGCGAAGAACTTTCGGAAGAATCCTACCGCTTTTTTTTCGGGATAATCCTTTAGGATCCGCTCGAAATGTTCGAGTATGACGAGCCTTTGTTCGGCCAGGCCGGGAGGCGGTGGTATGGATCGATTCTCCCATACACA